>Ga0209187_1000231_pt1:0-112500 | contig 120737 bp, 89 predicted proteins | sample BantaG_FD_187430 | JGI IMG/M metagenome (GOLD analysis project Ga0209187, IMG submission 187430) | Marine algal microbial communities from Bantry Bay, Ireland - BantryBay_4 metaG (SPAdes) (version 2) | ecosystem: Host-associated > Algae > Red algae > Unclassified | place: Bantry Bay...
CATAGATGAAACGCAGAAATTGATCCTCAATATCAATGAAACTCATAGGAAACTATTGGATATTTTAGGTAGGAAATACTGGATTTATTATTCTTGAAAACTTAAATGGAGGGTGCGGAAGACACGTCAAATACCAAATCCTGCTCCATAATGTACGGGCTGGTCTTGCGCTTGCCCCAATAAAAAAGCCCACTGCACAAAGTGCAGTGGGCTTTTTTATTTTTTATAATAATGAATCTACAAATTAAGCCATATGCTCAATAATCACTTCACCAAAACCAGAGCAAGAAACCTCTGTTGGACCGTCCATCAAACGAGCAAAATCATAAGTAACACGCTTAGATTTGATAGCACCACTAATTCCGTTCAATAAAAGCTTCTCAGCCTCAGTCCAGCCCATATATTCAAACATAATAGCACCAGATAAGATTACAGAACTAGGATTAACCTTATTCAAACCTGCATATTTAGGAGCTGTACCATGGGTAGCCTCAAAAATAGCTCTACCAGTTTCATAATTAATATTCGCACCAGGTGCAATACCAATACCACCAACCATAGCAGCCAAAGCATCAGAAATATAATCACCATTAAGGTTTAATGTAGCGATAACATCATAATCCTCAGGACGCAATTGGATTTGTTGCAAGAAATTATCAGCAATAACATCTTTTATAATGATTTTGCCTTGTTGTTCAGCCAAAGTTTGTGCTTTATTAGCAGCCTCTTTGCCATCTTTTTCTACAATACGATCCCATTGTTGCCAAGTAAATACTTTATCACCATACTCTCGCTCAGCCAAATCATAACCCCATTGTTTGAAACCACCTTCAGTAAATTTCATAATGTTACCCTTATGAACGATGGCAACAGATTTATATTCATCATGTTTAAGAGCATACTCAATAGCCGAACGAACCAAACGCTCAGTCCCTTCAATAGATACAGGCTTGATACCAATAGAAGCCGTCTCTGGAAAACGAATAGAAGTTACACCAAATTCATCTTGAAGAAATTTAATTATTTTTTTTGCTTCAGGACTTCCCTGCATATATTCAATTCCAGAATAAATATCCTCCGTATTTTCACGGAAAATAGTCATATTTACTTTTTCTGGCTGTTTTACAGGAGAAGGTGTCCCCTCAAAGAATTTTACAGGACGAACACAAGCATAAAGATCAAGTTTTTGTCTAAGTGCTACATTCAAAGAACGAATACCGCCCCCAACAGGAGTCGTCAACGGACCTTTAATAGCAAATAAGTATTCTTTGATTTTATCAAGCGTTTCTTGTGGAAGCCATTCACCAGTTTTGTCAAAAGCCTTTTGCCCAGCCAAAACCTCTATCCAATGAATTTTCCTTTTTCCACCATAAGCTTTTTCTACTGCTGCATCAAATACTTGCTGCGCAGCTGGCCAAATATCTACACCAATACCATCACCCTCTATAAAAGGGATAATCGGTTGATCTGGCACATTTAAGACGCCATCTTTGATTGAAATTTTTTCTCCTGTCATTATATATTGTTTATTTTAAATTTTTTTTGTTTAAGAGCTGCAAATTTACGATTGAAATTTTAATTCAATGGATTTACAGGGAATTATACATCAATTTGGACTTTAAAGAGTGTTATTTCGTGATTTTTCGTAGCAAAACGTTCATAATTTCAAATGTAGGTGTGGTGGCTGAGTATGAAAATTAGTAATTGCAATTAAGTTAAAGAATTGTTATCTTTGGAATATTAATTCTAGAGAAAATTTTCAAGAATGGAATCTATTACATTTGGCGAACTAATTAAAAAACTGAGAATCGAGAAAGGTCTTGCTCTTCGAGAAGTTGCTGCAATGATAGAGTTTGACCAATCATTACTAAGTAAAGTTGAAAGAAATAAACTTGAAGCTCCAGAACGAATAGTGCTTCCCTTGTCGAAATGTCTGGAAACAGACTACAAGAGTCTCCAAACAAAATATTTAAGTGAGAAAATATATAAGGAGTTGAAGGATTGCGATTTTAGTATATCAGCTTTGGAACTAGCTCTGCAAAGATTGGAGAAAGAACAAAAAGGAACTTCTTTCGAGTTAAAACGGCAAAAGCTACTAAAGAAGATAAAAGCGTATTTGAAAAGTAAACCAATCGAAAAAGCTTGGATATTTGGATCCTTTGCTAGAAATGAAGAGAGTTATGACAGTGATATTGATCTTTTGATAGAATTTATACAGCCTAACAAAATTGATCTATTTGATTATATAGGCATTCGTCAAGATTTACAAGACTTAACAGGTAGACAAATAGATTTGGTTGAACAAGGACAAGAAGTTTCGAAGATAAAACCATTTATTCACGAGGAAAAGCAATTAATCTATGAGAGGAAAGCCGTCTAAGAAAGATCGTTTAGAACATATAGTAGCGGCGATTGATAGAGTATTTCGATTTTTAGAGGGGATTACAGTGGAAGGCTTCAAAGAAAACGAAATGGTTCAATTTGCTGTGATAAAAAATTTCGAAATTATTGGAGAAGCTGCATATCATATTCCAAAGGACTATAGAATGAAAAACGAGGAAGTAATTGAATGGAGAAAAATAATTGCATTTCGTCATATTCTGATTCACGATTATTATAAAATCAATACAGCAATAATTTGGAATGCAGTAGAAAACAAACTTCCTGAATTAAAAGAGGAGATTGAAAAGTTAATTGAAAAAGAAGAAGATATCAAGTAACAAAAGTGCCTGTAGGAATGCACGGCCGCGCATCTCCACTCGCTGCTTCGTCACAAATTTCACCTATTCGAATGAATGAAAAACATCTTTTTTTTCGTTACTTAGTACACCGTAAAATAAATACTGTCAGGTAATTTGGCTAAATTTGATCGAGTACTTCGTTGGAGAACATAAGCTGTAGCTTAGGCTATGGCTCATAACCTCCGCCTTATACTCGACCAAATTTCACTCAAATTAACTCGACAGTATTTAATTTACAGTGTACTTAGTACACTGTAAAATAAATAACTATACTTTTTGAACATGTCTTTTTGTACTATACTGCATCTCGTACTCAACTTGGTAGCCCTGCTATCAGTTTCCGTGCGTTCTTTGTATAGTTCAAAAATACAAAGCTCAAAAAGCACATTTACTTAATTTACAGTGTACTTAGGGCTTGCGTAAAAATAAGTGATACACCGCTGATGTAATCCATTTTGTAAAAATGTTAAAACAAGTCCTGAAAGGAGCAAGATCAGAGGGATGGATGCAATCCATCTACATGAAAGAAGCAAGATCACAGTGATGGATGCAATCCATCTACCTTTTTTGGTCAAATATAAATTTTTGAAGCAGACCCATTAAGTTTTTTTCGTATGTTTTAAACCCTATAAAGGGTTAATATACAAAAATTTGGTATGTCATTTAAATTACTTTTTATGAGATTATTTAATTTTTTTTTTCTATGTAAATTTTTGCTGTTTATCAGTTTTGTAAATGGTGTTTTTAGTTCTTGCTTGGCTCAAATTGAGACAAAACAGGACTTGAAAAAACATATATTATATCTTGCTGATGATAAACTAGAAGGGCGTGAAACAGGTACAAATGGAGAGAAATTAGCCTATGAGTATATCATCAAACAATTCGAAGAAATTGGAATTGAACCCAATGGGGATAACGGGACTTATTTGCAAAAATTTGACTTTACTGATGGCACTGTATTAGGAGAGAAAAATAGCATGAAAATCAATGATTATTCATTGAAAATCAATGAAGAATATTTCGTTTTACCCATAAGCAACAGTGGTTCAGCCAATGGAGAAATGATAGATGTAGGATATGGTATAAGTGCCCCAAACCTAAATCATAATGACTATAATTTCAAAGAAAAAAAACTGAAAAATAAAGTGTTCATAATTAAAAATGGGCATCCAGAACCAGACAATCCTCACTCAGAATTTTTGGCATTTTCTTCCATTGATACAAAAATTGATTTAGCAATAGAAAAAGGTGCAAAAGCAGTTGTCATAATTGCTGATAAAGAAGCCATCTCAAAAATGATGGAACAGTACCATAAGAGTACTAGGGTGACAACTAAAAATGCACTTGTCATAGTCGTGAATAATGCAACATTTGATAATTTTTCTTCAAGTGTTGAAAAAATGTTGTATATTGATGTTATAATTGAAATAGATAAACAAAAAAAGATAGGCAACAACGTTATTGGGTTCATTGACAATTTGGCAAAAAATACCATCATAATTGGCGGGCATTACGATCATTTAGGCTATGGGCATCATGGTTCACTCCATAATGGCAAACCTGAAATTCATAATGGTGCAGATGATAATGCAAGTGGTATTGCATTAATTATAGAGCTTGCTAGGAAACTAAAAGGAGGTCTATATAAAAATCATAATTATCAATTTATATGTTTTTCAGGTGAAGAATTAGGGCTTTTTGGCTCTAGTTATTATGTGAAAAATCCAACGATTCCTTTAGATCAAATTAATTTTATGATTAATTTCGATATGATAGGTAGAATTGATACCGCAAAGAACAATAGTCTTGTAATTACTGGAACGGGTACCTCTCCTTTTTGGAGTAATTTAGATAAAGTTGATACGGATTTAGAACTCAGAAAAAAAGAATCGGGAATTGGTCCTTCGGATCATACTTCTTTTTATTTAAAAGACATTCCTGTGCTTCACTTTTTTAGTGGTGCACACGCTGATTATCATAAACCAAGCGATGATGAGGAAAAAATAAATTATCAAGGTATTTTAGATGTTGAAAGTTTGCTTCTTGCTCTCATTGAGAAAAGCAACAAAGCAAATGCTAAACTTGTGTTTACAGAAACAAAAGAGGATAAAACCGATGAAAGTACACCGAGGTTTACTGTTGGTTTAGGGGTCATACCTGATTATTTGTTTGATGGCATAGGAATGAGAATTGAGGGGGTTAGACCCGACAAAACTGCTTCCAAAGCTGGAATTGAGGATGGTGATATTGTTGTAAAAATGGGAGATGTTGAAGTTACGGATATGATGAGTTATATGAAAGCACTCAGCAAATTCAAAAAAGGAGACTCTGCCAAGGTAATAATTATGAGAGAAGAGGAAAAAATTGAAAAACAAGTAACTTTTTTTTAAGTCGTGGCTTTGATATTATGCATAGAAACTGCAACAAACTTATGTTCGGTTGCGTTAGCTTTAGATGGGGAAATAATTATATGTTTAGAAAGTATTAAACATAATTCTCACTCTTCTTTGGTGACTAAATATATAAAAAATCTTCTTAATGAAGGTGGTTATGAATTAGCAGACTTAAATTCTGTGGCTATTGGTGGAGGACCAGGCTCTTATACTGGAATTAGAATAGGGATGGCAATCTCCAAAGGACTTTGTTATGGACTTGATATTCCACTGATAAAAATTGGTACTTTGAAGGGAATGGCAAACGGTGCTAGAAAACAATTAGAACTAGAAGAATTAGATTCTGAAAATATTTTACTAATTCCAATGTTAGATGCTAGGAGAAAAGAAATTTTCACCGCAATTTATGATAGTAACCTAAATGAAATTGAAAAACCGCATCCTGAAATTATAGACGATGAGTCGATAGCTTTTGAAAGGTTTATTGGAAAACGTCTCGTTTATTTTGGAAATGGGGCAGACAAATGTGATGAATACTTGGGACATCACAACAAAAAAATAAAGCTAGTAATGAGTTGTTCTGCACAAAATTTTGCAGAATTAGCTGAAAAACAATTTAAAAACGACGAAACCGAGAACCTTGCATTGACAAGTGCAAGTTATTACAAAGAATTTTACACTAAATGAAAGGATATTTATATTCGATCATCGAAATTTTATAATTATTGAAACTGGGCAGATTCAATCATATTTTTTTTAACTAAAATTTTTTTCAAATGGGAACAGCAGAAAAGGTTGACAATTTTGCTTTGAAAAACACCGACTCTAACTCCATAATCATTGATTATGGATCTTTAAGAAAAGCCGTACTGGTTTTAAGAGCAGTTAATCACGAGCTAAGACAATCAATTATCGAGTTATTGCAGGAAACCGATAAACTTACAGTAACAGAAATTTACGTTAAGTTGAGATTGGAGCAATCCGTTGCTTCGCAGCATTTAGCAATACTAAGAAGAGCAGGAGTTGTGAAAACTTCGCGTGATGGTAAATTTATTTATTATTCTTTAAGTCCAGAAAGACTAGGAGAAATTGGAGGCTTAGTAGAACAATTAGCACAAAATTATTAAGCGAATTATCTATTTAAATAATAGAAAGTTTAATTTAAAAGCCCTCAACACATTGTGTTGAGGGCTTTTTATATACATGAGTCCACTCCAGAAAGATAAAAAATCAAAAATGTTTTTTTTAGCGATCTTTGCACCTTTCTCAATTCCCTAATGCTCATGCATCAACGAATCTCAAAAAATGCAAACCTCATCTAAAAAATTCCATTTTGTGAAAATCATCTCTTTTTGGAGTAGACCCCATACATAACAATTTATTTTAAAAGAGACCTAAAATAGACTGATCTAGGCTTTTAACTACTAGTATCAGCACTTAGTATTCTAATTCTTACAAATTCCTCCTAAAAGGCTGTTTTTAAGCAATAAACTTAATTATTTCTTAGCTTTTGTGCTTCATAAAGTAAATTTAATTTTAAACAGTTTAAAATCATTTAATTGCCTGTAAACCAATTGTATAAAATCACATACCAAATTAATTGTTATGTATTTTTCTGAATTTCTTAGTTTAAGCAGGAAGTTAATATATGAAATGTTAAAAATTTGCACCTTGCAATTTTAAATATCCTAAAAATTTTACGCTTTTTATTATCAATCAAGCAAGAATAGGTATGAAAAAATTAATGATTAGTAAATTTAATATGTTTTATGTGACCAATGAAAACTTAGCCTTCAAAAGAGGGTAGCAATACCTCAAAGCTAGCAATCAAACCTATACATTATACATTCAGAAACATTTTTGAAAAATCTAAATTGTTTGCTTAAGATGGAAAATATTGATCAACAAGACCTCGATAATGCTTTAGAAACATTACGAGCTATGGCGCACCCTCTAAGACTTAAAATCTTATCTTTTATAGATGAGCATAAGACTACGCATGTAAACAAAATTTACAACACTCTTAAATTAGAGCAGTCTATAACGTCTCAACACTTGAGAATTATGAGAGAAGTAAATTTAGTACATACAGAAAGAGAGGGGAAATATGTGTATTACAAGGTGAATTACGAGAAAATTGGCGCGGTTAATAAAATCGTCAACAATTTCTTTGTTCTAAGTGGTGCGCATGCAAGTTAAACTGATTTAAATTTTATCATATTCTTTTAGAATAACCAGTCATAGATTGTTTATTTTTGTTTATGATTCAAAATTTTATCAGTCGTTTATTTTTTTGTGTTTTTTTATTGTTGGTATTTGGTTCTCAAAGCACGAATGCTCAACAACAGCAGACTCCTAAAAAAAATAGGAGTGGCTTCTTGTTTCCCATTACATACAAATTTCAACTTCCTGCAGGGGATTTAGCCGATCGTTTTGGTAGCAACTCTTCTGTGGCAGGTGGAATTTATTATAAGAGTACTAATAACTGGCTTATTGGTATAGAAGGTAGCTTATTGTTTGGAAGTAAAATTAAAGATACGTCCATCCTTGATAGCTATGTCTTTACTTCAGATGGTGATATTCTTGATTCTTCAGGTATTCCAACAGACATTTTTTTCTTTGAACGGGGTTTTGAAATCTCGGCAAGATTAGGAAGGCTGATTCCTATATCAAAGAAAAATCAGGAGAGTGGTTTACTTGTGCAAGTAGGAGCTGGCTTTTTACAGCATAAATATGTTATTGATAATAAAGATTTCGCTGTACCCTATTTAATAGGAGATTACCTTAAAGGAATCGATAAGCTGACTAATGGCTTTGCCATTTCTCAGCATATTGGTTATTTACATTTGGATAAAAAGAAATGGACCAATGTTTCGCTTGGATTCGAAATTATTGAGGCGTTTACCAAAAATAGACGTTCTTATAATTTTGATGAAATGAAAGCAGACACCAAAACACGCGTTGATATTTTTATAGGTATCAGACTGAGTGTCATTTTAGCTGTATATGATAAAAAAGATGATTTCTTCTATAAATGATGAAAGCAGTTTTTTTATTTGCTTATAATTTGGGAATACTAACCTATGGAGGATTGGTGTTTTTGGTTTCTTTTTTTAATCCTAAAGCTAAGAAATGGATTGCGGGACGGCATGATTGGGAGAATAGATTGGCAAAAGCAAATCTAAAACAACCGATTTGGTTTCATGTTCCTTCGCTTGGTGAATTTGAACAAGCCCGCCCGATTATTGAATCTATTAAAAAAAAGCATCCTTCAAAAAACATTGTGCTTACTTTTTTTTCACCTTCTGGTTATGAGGTTAGAAAAAATTATGAGTTTGTTGATTATGTTTGTTACCTACCTTTGGATACTTCTCAGAATGCAAACCGCTTTTTAGAAATTGTTAAGCCTTCTTTAGTGATCTGGACAAAATATGATTTTTGGTTTCATTTCCTGATTGGCCTTAAAGAGAGAAAAGTTCCCGCTATTTTAATATCTTCTATTTTTAGAAAAGACCAGTGGTTTTTTAAATTTTATGGCTTATTTATGCTCCAAGCGATAGGAGCATTCAATCAAATTTATGTACAGGATAAAGTCTCTAAAAGTTTATTAGAAAATGCACATATATTAAATGTAACTGTTTTGCCTGATACGCGCTTTGATCGTGTTTGGGAAACCGCACAAAACCCTTTAAAGATTGAGATACTTGACTCATTTAAAAATGAAAAACCTATCTTTCTGGTAGGGAGTATGTGGGAAAGTGATGAGCATGTAATATTGCCATTTATAAAAAAATACAAGGATCAACTAAAATTTGTGATCGCTCCACACGAAATTCATCCACCAAAAATAGAAGCGTTAAAAAATAAAATAGGTGGAGCTATTTGCACGTTTTCTGAACCAGAGAACTGCTTACCCCAAGAGTCAAATGTGTTTATTTTAGATACCATTGGTCTGCTGTCAAGTGCTTACGCATATGCTGATTATACGTACATCGGTGGTGGTTTTGGTGTGGGAATTCACAACATTCTCGAAGCCATTGTTTTTGAAAACATGGTGTTTATTGGACCCAAATACCAAAAGTTCAAAGAGGCAAATGAGCTGGTTGCACAAGAAGCAATCTTTCCAATTAGAAACTCTATTGAGCTAAATACCGTATTTGAGCAAGTAGGTGTTTCTGAACAAAAAAGTCTCATTAAACAAAAGTTGAAAAGTTACATCTCTCAAAATATTGGGAGTACGGAATTTATAGTGAAATCTATTAGTGAAGAAAATTGGTTGTAAAATATGAAGAATATAAGCTTTACATTGTTGCTTTTTATGATGTCTGTCTGTGTGTCAGCGCAATTGCCCGACTTTAATTTTACAGATACAGAAGGCAAAAAACATAATTTTTACGACCTAATTGAGCAAGGAGAATTAGTAGTTTTAGATTTTTACTTTGTTGGATGTGGAGCTTGTATTGATGTAGCAAAAAGATTGCACAACATTGATGAAAAATATGGATTTGGAACAGAAGGTGTGAAAGTTTTGGCTATGGAAGTGCAAAACAATCCATTGACGGCTGTTTTGAATTGGGAAGATGACTTACCTGGTACTTATCCTGTTTTATATGGTGATGGACCGTGGAATTATTGGTATAATAATATTTTCCCTGACTTTGGAGGAGCTTTTCCAGAATTGGCATTGATTAAAGGCGATGCAAACAATCCTGCTAATAATACAATGTTGTTTGCTGCTAAGGGTGAGTTTGGATTGTTGGGTCAAATGGAGTTAGAACAAAAAATAGAGGAAAACCTCATTAAAACTTCTATTGTCGATATAAATAAAAAACCCATTGTTGAATTGGTTAATAATCCAGCAAGAGGTTTTTTAAACTTTGAATTTTCTAGTGATCTTCAGGGCAATGATTTATCTTTTGAACTGATGAGTTTAGATGGTAAAATAATTATGCAATGGGCTGGTTTAGAAACCCAAAAAGACATTTCACGTTTTACTACTGGTCAATATTTATTAAACATAAAAACAAAAGCAGAAAGCCAAACGCTGAAAATATTTATTGTTCAGTAGACTTGTTTGGCGGTTAGAAATAGGAACCAGTCGTCTTTGCAGATAATCACTGCCTTTTTCTGACCGCCAAAACTTACTTAGAAGTATGGAGCATTTTATACTTTATTAGGTACAACGATTCTATTCATTCAGTTGGGTTTCAATATCCATTCGTTGATGTAGAATTCTAATAATTTCTATCTCTTCATTCTTCAAGTCGATTTTATAGAAAATAAAGTGAGATTTTATTTTGGAACGAAAATATCCTTTTCTCACTTTGCTAAAATCTTTTCCAGATTTTGGGTTTCCAGAAAGATATTCTATTTCATCCAGTATTAAATTAAGGTATCTATCAGCCTGATCAATTGACCAGTTTTCAATTGTATAGAGCCAGATATTTTCAATGTCTTCACTCGCTTCAAGGCTGATTTTATATTTCATTATGAGACGTTCCTAAATGTTTTTGATGAAGATTATTCAGAAAATCTATTCGATTAAAGTCCTTTACAAAACCAGATTTTTCTCCTTTTTTTAACTCTTTAATAAGTTGCTTTTTTTTAGATTCTTCATACTCAAACATTCTCAAAGCAGCTCTTACAACTTCACTTGCAGATGAATACTTTCCAGATTTCACTTGCTGAGTTATAAACTTATCAAAATAATCGCCTAACAAAATTGATGTATTTTTAGCCATGATTTAAGATTTACACCAAATATACCAATTTTTGGTATGTTTTCCAAATACTTTTCAAAGTTAACTCACATAGTTTTACCTAACGGATGATTATAGGCGGCGTCTCTGCAAGGAACGCAGCAGATATGCTCGTCCTATATAGTGTTATACAGAGTATTTTATTTTTTAGCAAAATGTTCCTTGAGTTTTTTCTGATAAATCGCACCTTTAATTTTATTTATTTCTTTTAGTTTATCAAAGGTTTCGTTCATCTCGTCAAATGATGTTTTGAATATTTCTACAGAATAGTTTATTGCTTGTAAAAGATAATGAAATATCTTATTTGCATTAAAATCTCCTGTTGCTTCTTTATCGATAAAAACCTCATATGAAAAGGCGTCTCCCTTGGCTGGTCCAACTTCGCAAATAGAATTTCGCATTAAATAATTTGGATGTGCATAGTCACAAAGATGTGAGTAAAATTCATTGATTATTTCAAAATTATATTCGCCGATACTTTCTTTCTGTATTTCTTTAATGCAAGTGAGTATGTTAAATGGATTTGGAAAATTCCCATCGGTTTCAGGACTTTTGCTCCCAAACATACCTCTTAAAAAATGGTTGTTGAATAATTCAAGTTTCTCTATCGATTTATCGTCCGTTATTCCTTCAATTTGAATAGTAATTCGTTTCAACTTTCTTGTTATATAAATATTGTGAATTGCTATTTCAAAAAGTGCTCTTGATAAAATAAGCCTTGATAAAAGCCCAGTATTAGAATTAGAGCAATTTCTTAATAAATGAATAAATGAGGCAAGACTCGATCCAAAGAATGACCAACATTTTGAAATTGCATCTTCGATTCTGAGATTTATTGTTGTATCTCCATCTAATCCGACAACTTTGGATGAGAATTGACTTCTTAAGAATGTAAATCTGCATTTTAAAACTGTCGAAAATTCTTTATCAAATTCAATTATTAATTTAGTTAAGTTATCTATTTCTTTCGGTTCAAATTTTAAAGGACCGCCCTTACGAATTGATATTTTGGTTGCAATTAGTTTATATGCTGCGTTGAGTTCATCTTGATTAGCAGCAGAACTTTCGCCATTCCACAATTCTCTCAGATCTTTTGATACTTCTTGAAACCATTCACTTGCTTTGTATAAATCTTTTTCAGCATAGGAAATGATATCTGATAATTCTGATTCTGTATAATTTTTGCCTTCTTCGAATTCAACTTTTAATCTTTCTTTCTCTAGATTAAATAGCTCATAAAGCGAATCTCTAAATTTTATATAATGTTCTTCCATCTTTTGATATTCTGTATTCTGTATAACAATCAACTCAATGAAATAAATATTGAAATCTTAGTCAAAATCTACAAAAATGATCTAAGAAAAGCGAAAAAACGAGCATCCTATTCCCCGTTGCCTGAGGTTTTCCACAACAAAATCAGATCAATGCGATAAATATGAAATATTGGTCAAAATTGACAAAAATGACCAAAGCTACTCGAAGGCAACTACACTTTCTTAGGCTTCATCTCAAAATCATTAATAAAATCAGTGGTGAAATTACCGCTTTTGAATTTCTCATCGTCCATTAATTGTAAATGAAATGGAATGGTTGTATGTACACCATCAACTATAAATTCTCCAAGTGCTCTTTTCATTTTTGCAATGGCTTCATCTCTAGTTGGCGCCTTTACAATAAGTTTAGCGATTAGTGAATCATAATAGGGTGGGATGGTGTATTGAGCATAAACATGCGTATCGACTCTTACGCCATGGCCTTTAGAGGTGTGCAAAGCTTCAATTTTTCCTGGAGAAGGACGAAAATCATTGTAAGGATCTTCTGCATTTATCCTGCATTCAATAGAATGACCACTTGGAAAATAAGAGTTGCCTGATATAGGTACACCAGCTGCAATTTTTATTTGTTCTTTGATTAAATCAACGCCAATAACCTCTTCCGTAACTGGATGTTCTACTTGTATACGTGTATTCATTTCCATAAAGTAGAAATCTCTGTTTTTATCAACTAAAAACTCGACGGTTCCTACGCTTTCATAACTGATTGCTGCGGCAGCTTTAACAGCCGCATCGCCCATTTTTTTTCTGACAACTTCATCAATAAAAGGAGAAGGGCTTTCTTCTATCAATTTTTGATGTCTTCTTTGAATTGAGCAATCTCTTTCAGATAAATGACAAACATTTCCAAATTGATCACCAGCAACTTGAATTTCAATATGCCTTGGTTCTTCAATAAATTTTTCGATGTAAATGCCATCATTACCAAAAGAGGCTCCAGCTTCTTGTTTTGCAGAATTCCAATTTTTTTCAAATTCGGCTTCTTCTCTAACGATTCTCATACCTTTACCACCACCGCCAGCAGTAGCTTTAAGGATAATCGGATATTTTACTTTTTTTGCGATTTTTATCCCATCAGCTATTGAATGAACCAAGCCATCAGAACCAGGAATAACAGGAACTTCAGCTTTGATCATGGTTTCTTTTGCCGTTACTTTATCACCCATAGAGCGAATCATATCAGCAGTTGGACCGATAAATTTTATGTCATGATCATCACAAGATTCCGCAAAATCTGCATTTTCAGCCAAAAAACCATATCCAGGGTGAATGGCATCGCAATTGGTGATTTCAGCGGCAGCCATTATGGCAGCGACATTAAGATAAGACTCTGCACTAGAAGGTGGACCAATACAGATGGCTTCATCGGCAAAGGTTACGTGCAAACTAGATTTATCAGCCGTAGAATAAACAGCTACAGTTTTGATGTCCATTTCTTTGCATGTACGAATAACACGCAGTGCAATTTCGCCTCTATTGGCAATTAGAATTTTTTTAAACATAAAAGGAAAGGCTTAAATGTATTTTAAGATGGATCAACTAAGAAAAGTGGTGTGTCGTATTCGACAGGACTGGCGTTTTCAATTAGCACTTTCACAACAGTTCCCGTTACTTCGGATTCAATTTCGTTGAAAAGCTTCATTGCTTCGATAATACAAAGAACAGAGCCAACTTCTACTCTATCACCAACCTTGATAAAAGGAGGTAGTTCAGGCGAAGAAGCTCTGTAAAAAGTACCAATCATAGGAGATTTTATCTCAATAAGATTGTCATTTTGGGCTTCAGCGGGTTTTTCCGTTTCCTTTTCTTTGCTTACAGCATTGGCATCTGTATTAGTAGTTTGCAATGTTGGAGCAGCTACAGGAGGCGGAGGCGGTTGCATTGGTGCTGCCATAAAGTGCGTACCAATATTTTTTTGCTTTGTAAAGTTTTCACCTCGCACTAAAATTTTAAAATCTCCTTGTTCTATTTTTACTTCACTAGTATTGGTCTTATTGACCAATTTAATGAGTTCTTGTATTTGTTTGAAATCTAGCATACAAACATTTTGGGTTTGAATAATTGTTTAGTTATTACTATGTGAACTTGACAATGGGATAAAATACCCGTTTTTAATCTTAAAACAGGATAGGTTTTATCAAAAACACTTGGTAAAAAATCAAAGTTTGCTTCAAAATTAAAAAAAAATGGTAGAAAAGCTATCAAAGCTCGTCTACCATTTAAAATTAAATTATAGAAATCTTTAGTCTTTTACTCTTTCAATGTAAGATTTAGTAGTAGTATCTATTTTGATTTTTTCTCCTTCATTAACAAACAGTGGAACATTAACCTTAGCACCAGTTTCTACCTGTGCTGGTTTTGTCACGTTTGAAGAAGTATTTCCTTTATCACCTGGATCTGATTGAGTAACTTCTAAAACAACGAATTGTGGCAATTCGCAAGATAAAACCTCTTCTTTTTCGGCGTGAAAAACGATTTCAACATTTGATCCTTCAGTTAAGAACTCGGGAGCGTTTATTTGAAATTCTGGTAATACTATTTGTTCATAAGTTTCATTATTCATGAAATTATAACCCATATCATCTTTGTATAAAAATTGGTGTTTACGTCTTTCTACACGTGCAAATTCAATTTTATGACCAGCTTGGAAAGTGTTATCTAAAACTTTTCCTGTAGCAAGGTTTTTGATTTTGGTACGCACAAAAGCGGCCCCTTTCCCTGGTTTAACGTGCTGGAATTCAACTATTTGCCATATTCCATTGTTCATTACAATGCACTTACCATTTTTAATGTCTGAAGTAGTAGCCATTTATTCTTAATTGTTGTAAATTATTAAAAGATGCGCAAAGATAACACTTTTTACGCTGATTAGTAAAATTACGTCTCCTCCATCAATCTTTGGAGGGCAATTTCACAAGCCTCGTCCAACATTTGGTATACTTGTTCAAAGCCATCATCTCCATAAAACGGGTCTGGAACAGATTTGTTTATCCCTGGTTCTGATTCATTGAGGATCATTTTTACTTTTGCAGTTTGCTCCTCATTTTCTGCTATTGCCAAAATATCGCGGTAATTGGAAGTATCCATTGCATAGATTAAATCAAAATCTTGTAAGTCGGATTTTTCTAATTGTTGAGCGCGTTGGTCGGTGATATCTAAATTATGATCTTTTGCTACTGCGACAGAACGGCTATCTGGTACATTTCCAGCATGCCAACTTCCAGTGCCACGAGATTCAACTTGCCAGCCCAAACCTTTTTGACTTATTTTATCTTTCATAATGCCTTCTGCCAAAGGAGAGCGGCAAATATTTCCCAAACAGACCATTAATATTTTCATGACACGAAGATAAAAAAATCTCCTTAATTGAATCAACAAAATGAGTTTTGGAATAAACGCAAATCTGCTTTTTTTAATTTTGAATGAGTAAGAAAATGAAATATTTATTAAAATAAAATGTGTATGTTTGATTTATTATTGATGTATGGGAAACCCTTGCGGTTGCCCAGCAATAATCAGAAAGAAAGGGAAGCGCGGAGGAAGAATTTGGCGACGGAGTAGCTAAATAAGCGAAATTACGCCCGATGCGAGTGGAAATGTTTTTACTAAACCAAACACCTACGAGGTTTTTAAAACCTCGTAGGTGTTTGGTTTAGTAAAAACATTGCAGCGGGCAGCGGGGAGACTACTAGATTAGAAATGATATTCGCCGTTCAAAAAAAAGTTTAAAACCTTGGTTATTGGATGAAAAACAGCATCTTTAAACTTGCATTTTAAATTTTCTGCATTATATAAAATAAAAGCCTTATGATTAAAAGAATTACATTTAGCTTAATTGCAATTTTAGTATTTATCCCATTTTTATTTGCAGTGAATGGTGAAACGGTAAGTGATTGTGATTTTAAGAGATTTCAAATTTTTGAAGACTGCAAAGTAGAGAACTGTGAGTTGTATATGAGATATGGAGTTGTTAAAGGCTCCAGTGAAGACCTCGTATTTAGTGGCTTGTTTGGAACCTTTAACAGCTCTGATTTGGAAATTGACCCTGGTGGTGTTATAAATTATACAGAATGGATTCTAAGGTCAGATATACCATTACCTTCTTCCAGTCAAACTTATTATGAGCAATTATTTTTTAGTATAATTCCTTTTGACACTTTAATTTGTGAATCTTTTTATACGCCTACATTTGAAGAAATCAGCACCTGTATTGGTAATGCAATAAAATCTACTGATACTTTGTATTTTGAAGTTGATCAGAATACAACGGCTGAACTTGATTTAACACCAGCAAATAATTCTTGTATAGACGAGTGCCTATTGGATTATTCTGTTGATAAATTAGGATCAGTTGTAAAAGGGGATGGATGCTTGCTTAACTATACACCTGGCAATGATTATTGTGGAGAGGAACTTTTAACATTTTACTATATCAATGATGAAGGCGAAGTTGTTAGCCAATGTGCTGTTATCAATGTGGTTTGTGATCCTGTGGAATTTGAAGTTTATTTTGATGGTATTTGTGATGTTGAAACATTAGATTATGAACCATTTTTTACGGCTGTAGGCTTAAATGATGGGCAAATAATAGAGTGGCGTCTTTGTGATTCTGATGAATGGACAGCACTGGATTTTGAAGAAATAGATAGCGATTTTTCTTCAGCATCCCCAGGTTTGATTTGGCAGCATATAGATTTGCCTCATTGTATTCAATACAGAGATCCTGAAAACCCCAATGCAATTGTTACTAGGACTTTTGATGGTTGTACCTATTTGCCAGTAATTGCTGAGGATAATTTTGAAGTGAATGCAGAGTTTATTTGTAACAATGGAGCAAATTTATTCAGGAGCATCTTTACGATCTCTCCAAAAATTATACCCTTTGGAAATATATACTGGGATTACTGTGAATGTACAGGTACATTGGATGAACCACTTTGTCAGGAATGGAATTTGGCAACTCAGATAGGTGGAGAGGTAAGAATAGAGCTACCATTGCTTCCTCATGAAGAAAACCTTTGTATAAAAATTGTAGATGGTAACAGTCCTTATGCGATTGAAAGACTTGAGTATGGTACGGGTGACATAATTTGCCAGACACCCCTTGCCATTGACCTTTTAAATTTTGAAGGGCGAAAGTTGATCAATGTTAATGAATTGGTATGGCATGTGGCGACGGAGCAAAACAATGATTACTATATTTTAGAAAAATCTGAAGATGGAACCCATTTTTCAGAACTAGCCAAAATCAAATCACAAAGATTGGGGAATCAGTTGATGACTTATGATTATAAAGATATGAACCCAAATCATATAAATTATTATAGATTGGTTTCTGTGGATGAAATGGGAAATGAGGAGATTGTTTCGGATGTTATTCGTATAGAGCAAGACAAACTTATTGATTTAACAGTTTTTCCCAATCCTACGAAGGGCGAATTCGGAATTGAGTATAAATCTGATGCAATTCAGGATATTCAAATGGAGGTTTTTGATCTAACGGGAAAATTATTAGTATCGGAAACGCTTAAAACAAGCGTGGGTGTAAACAATTACCCATTAAACATAAATCAATATCCAAATGGATCTTACTTGGTTAAAATCGTTGACCGAGGTGTCATGTTTGTCAGAAAAGTGTTAAAAAACTGATCTTTTTTTTGAATGCGTAAGAATTTTAACTTTTTATGCAATTTTTTTTAGAAATAATTGGTTAATATTGAGGTAGTTATTTACATAATGGTTCAAGGCTAAAATTTTTATATGCTGTAAGGAAATAAATAAATTAGCCCCTTAATTGATCGCTTGTTATCCACATCTAACAAGCGATCTTTTTTTTAGTACTCGGACATTAGTACTTACTGTTCCATTGTGGTTTTTTGCTTTTCTAATTCTTCAATAGCAAGTTCTGCTGCTTCCCAAGCCTCCATTTCTCCATCTACTTGTGTTTTTAGTAAATTGTAATCTTTTAGGATTTGGTCTGCTTTATCGTTTTTCATGTAGAAATCGGGGTCAGCCATTGCTGTTTCATATTCGGCAATCTTTTTTTCATTTGCCTCAATGTTAGATTCGCACTTGCTTATTTTGTTCTTGTGCTTTTTAATCAGTTTATCCACTTCTTTCAACTCATTCCGTTTTTGAATGCGTTGTTCTTTGGTTAAAACTTGTTCCTCCGTTTTTGTTTGTACGACATTGGTGTTTTTAGTCATTCCCAAGTCGTCTAAAGAATCAACTTGTCTTTCGCCTAAAAATGTAAATACATCTCCTATAAAAGGTTTTATGTTGTTGTTTTTAAACTCATACACTTTATCAGTCAATCCTTTTAGAAACTCTCTATCGTGAGAAACGATTATCATTGACCCTTCAAAGTTTCTCAAAGCTGTTTTTAAAATTTCTTTGGATCGAATGTCAAGGTGATTGGTAGGCTCATCCAGAATTAACAAATTAACAGGTTCCAATAATAATTTTGCCATTGCCAATCTGGATTTTTCTCCACCAGAAAGCACAGACACTTTTTTATCAGCATCTTCTCCACTAAAAAGAAAAGAACCAAGCAAGCTTCTAACCTTTGTCCTCATTCCTCCTGTTGCAACATCATCAATGGTTTGAAAAACGGTCAGACTACTATCCAAACTCTCTGCTTGATGTTGTTCAAAATAACCGATGCTCACATTATGACCTATTTCCATTATCCCATCGTGTCCTGTCTTGCCTGCAATGATTTTGGATAATGTTGTTTTACCTTCCCCATTTTTACCAACAAAGGCTACTTTTTCTCCTCGTTCCAATTCAAAATTTACTTTGTTTAGAACGTTTAGTGTATCATAGTTTTTGATTAAATTTTTTGTATTAACAACAATTTTTCCAGAACGTGGAGCAGGTGGAAAGCTCAATTTTATTTTAGCATTTTCTACTTCATCTATTTGAATGATTTCTACTTGTTCTAATTTTCTGATTAATGTCTGTGCAAATTTTGCTTTATTTTTTTTCGCTCTAAATTTTTCAATCAACGTTTTGGTATGCACAATCCATTTCTCTTGTTTGATTTTCTCTACTTGTTGTTTTTCCCTACGTTGTTCACGCATACCCAAAAACTTGGTATAAGAAACAGAATAATCATAAACTTTTCCTTGAACGATTTCCATTGTTCTATTGGTAACATTGTCCAAAAATCGCTGATCGTGCGAAATCAGGATGATTCCACCAGGATAATCTTTCAGGAATTTTTCAAGCCACATAATCGACTCAATGTCCAAGTGATTGGTAGGCTCATCTAACAATACAAAATTGGGCTTACTCAAAAGCAATTTTGCCAATTCGATTCTCATTTGCCATCCACCACTAAATTCACTTAAAGGACGATCAAAATCACCATTGGCAAAACCAAGGCCTTTCAAAACCTTCTCAACAGTGGAACGGACATTTAAGCCGCCCAAATTTTCCAAACGATCTTGGGCTTCAGAAAACTTTTCAATTAGTTTGGCATATTCAGGAGATTCATAGTCGGTAGCAGTCTCTAATTGCTTTTCGTATTTAGCTATTTGATCTTTTAAGCTCTGAATTTCTCCAAAAGCAACAACCGTTTCTTCATAAACACTTTTGGTATAATTAACCTTTAGTTCTTGAGGAAGATACCCAATTTGTGTATTGTTGGGCATTTGAATGGTTCCTTCATCCGCCCGCAATTCATCAATGAGTATTTTTAACATCGTTGATTTACCAGCACCGTTTTTACCAGTTAAACCAATTCTATCTCTTTCCTTTACTGTATAACTAACATCATGGAAAAGAAATTTTCCACCAAACTGTAAGGATAAACTATCAACCTGAATCATAAATATGTGTGCCTATTTTGTGGTTAGGACTGCAAAGATAGGTGATGTTGATTTAATAACGGTGGGAATTATTAACTGATGTTGATGAAACTTAGCGATTGTTGTGTTAGCAAAAATCTCTGTTATAGGAGACTATATTGAATCACGAATACAATCTCTCCAAAGGTTTTAAATTCATGAATAGTATGTTTGTAAAGCGGTATTACTTCACTTACATAAGAAATATTATGCGATATATGAGAGTTTTGCCCTGTTTGTTTAGTAAACTCCTAAGGGGTAGATTCTGTTTAAGTTCACTTATATAAACTACGAAGCTTCTTAATTTCTTCTTTTATCCAATCTCGTAACCCTAATGGTTTTAAGATTTCGACATCTGAACCAAACTCTAAGATCATTTGTCTTAATTCTCGATTGACTATTAATTCTAATTGAATATCTAAAGTGCCATTTTCATTTAGTTGATTTCCTTTTTGGCTATGATGCAAAGGTTTAGTTAAAATATACTTCGCCCGATTTTTAGAAAATCGTAATCGAATTTTCTCAGGTTTACCTTCATTTGGTCGAGTAACTCCTATAATATTATCAAAATGTTCTTCTAAATCAATTTTATTGGGAATGTGTTTTACTTCTTTTCGAGAGAGTTCTCGAATACTATTTATTCTATCTAAACCCAAATTAGTCAACCTATCAGGATATTCGGAATCCTGCCCAAAAAGGAACCATCGGTTGTTGTATTCCTTTAATAGATAAGGATGGAATAAAATGGATCTTTCCTCTCTGCCAAATGGCTCATAAAGGATTTCCAATGAAAGGTTATCTACAATGGCTTCAAAAAGGATTTCTATATGGTTCAATCCTTTGGCGTAAGGATTTTGACTAAACTGAATTGCTCTTTTTCGCTTGCCAGCTTGCATAAGTTCCTGTTCAATTTTGGGAATCATTTCATTGACCCATTCCAAACCTTTCTGAGTTTTAAAGCGATCCAATACAAAAATAGCCATTTTAAGATAATCTCGTTCTATGTGGTGGATCGGCTGATGTAGAATAGAAAAAGTAGTATCTTCATATTGATAAATTCCCTTCTGTCCATCTCGTAATCCTTCCTTGAGTTTTATATCCCATCCCTCTTTACTCTTCATAAAAGTGATGTCATATCTTAACTGGCGGATTTTAAGGTCTTGGTCAAAATCGTATTTATTATAGGCTTCTTGTATTGCCTCAAATAAATCGTCTATGGTATAGTATTTTTCTGTAGAGGCAAAGCAGCGGTCAAGGGTACGGTAACGGATAAGTTTTTTAAAATCCATAAAACTATTTACTATAATATTTGAATATTGAGAATACTATAAATTGAGGTAAAAAGAACTAAATTTATATTGCTCTCATAAAATATTTTATCAGGCATCTAACCTAATTGCCTTCCAACCAAACCTATCTTTTTTCTTATCAAAAGATAAAATTGCAATTCCGACAAGATAATCATCTTCCTTGAGTGATTTAAAGCCTCTAATAGAATTGGAAATGTAAATATCATCTACAAATCCAAAGCGACCACTATTATGCAATCTAATAAATCCATTAAATTCTTTTTTCAGTTCAGAATTTATATCTGTGCTTATTCTGGCTGTCAAAATTTTATTAGAATCGGATTCCAATTGGAGTTCTACTAAATCACCAATTCTTAATGTATGAATAAAATTCTTATATCTAAAGAATCCTTTTTTATTTTTTCCTATAAGCCAATTGGCAATTCCTTTAGGCTTATTAATATAGTCAATGACAGCAATTTTCTTGGGTATTTCTTTATATAACAAGGAATTCGCCAGTCTGCTATTTTGTTTATAAAAACTGGAATTACTTGAAATAGATTGTGCATTTAAAAACCACATTTCTTTTTGCCAATCTTGGATTTTATTGGATATTTTCCAGCCCTGTGCTTCACGCAGTTTAAGAACTTCTATAATCTCATACTTTGCACATTCATATTCATTTTGTGCAATTAGGCATTTAGTAAGTTTTTCTCTAACATTGACAAAAAACTCAGCAGGGGAGTGACATAAAAGGGATTGACAATAACAAGCTGTTTGTTTCTCTATATCGTCTTTAAAAAAATCACCCAAAAGGTCCCAAACCCAAAATTGTTTATTTTGTTTTTTTGCGAATGGTAGGAAAACAGACAATGCCTCATCAGTTGCCCCTAAGGCTAATAACAGTTTTCCATGGTAATATCCAGGGTATTGGAGTTCAGGATAGCTCAAAGCAATTTGCTCAATTTTAGGAATAAAATCTCGGACTTGTTGAATATGGGCATTGTATTCAGTTGCAGATTGAGTGAAACTTAATTTGGAGAGCAAAGTTTTTGAATAGGCAATATAAGCCTGCTCTCCTATAGACATTATTTTTTTCCCATTGTACTCTTCTTTTTCAAAATCTGTCTTAGAGAAATTAGATATGTCCCACCAATTAACAAATCCAACATAGTTGGGAGTTTCTTTAAACACTTTATGAAAAGCCTTAAACAAAAATGAATATCCCTTTAAAGGAGCAGGAAAGGTTATACTTGAAATGTCTTGGAATATTTGTAGATAGGTACTATTAGGAATACCATTGTCTTTGCGCAGTTTAAAGATTAACTGCCCTACTGCCCAAGCAATGTTTTCAAGAATTATATTATCTTCTTCTGAAAATCCAATATTGATCAACTCTTGCAATCTATCTCGAAAAGCATCGATGTTTTTTTCTTTTGCCTCAATTTTTAAAAAATCAATTAAGACAAAACCCATAGACCTTTTAGCCCACTCTGAATCCTCATCACTCTCTAACCAATCTGATGCTTTTTGATAAGCTTCTTCTAGTTTTCCTGAAGTTCTGAGTTCCTTTATTTCTTTAAAAGTTGACAAAAGTATAGGGTTTTATGCGTGTCCAAGTAATCTTTGAATAATCCTGTTGAGTTTTTCATCATCTTTTCCTAAAGTGGATTTAGGCATTGCGTTTGTATAAAACTCCTTTTTATTATAGGAAAATTCAATGGAAGCACAAGCTGTTCCTGTATGGATATAATAAACATCACTCCATTCTTTTTGATCAATATTGGTAAGCGGAATTTCTTCTTCTTTTAATAGGGTGAAAAAGTGCTCGTGTAGTTCTTTTTGAAAATCGAATTTAGGGATGAAAGGCACCTTATCTGGCAATAAAGATTCAATGAGTATTGACTCAATTAATTTTTTATTTTCATTATCTGGTTTAACTAGCCATTCATTTTTGGTAAATCCATTATCACCATACCACAATCTTACTGTAGCCATTATAAAATCACCTCTTTTAAAGGTTGATAAGACTTGGTATTTTTTCTCCTTGAGATTGATAGATATTTCCTGTTCTTTACATTTATCCAGAAGCTTTTGTTTTCGATATTTAACAAAATAAAAAGCATCCTCATTAGTTTGAGGAACATAAAAAGTATTCTGTTGAACCCCATTAAGCTTAGATGTTTCCTTTACAACAAACCTACTCAAAGCATTATGAGCAGGAGGGTTAATACAATATAATTTCTCTTGACTTCTTGTTATTGCAGTATAAGCCCATCGGTAGAATGCCAAGCTTTGCAAACTCATATAAACATTGAAATCAACAATTACATTTGCCCACTCACCCCCCTGAGATTTATGACAGGTAATGGCATAACCATACTTGGCTTGAAGCGCATTAAAATATAAATCTTTTCTAAGAGCTTCCGTAAATTCTTTTGATTTGGGTTTTATCCCTTTTTTGGACATTCTATTTTTAAAGTCAATGTAAAGTGCCCTTTGATCATAAGGATGAAGTCTTCCTTTTTCATCTTGTAAGAAATCATCCAATAGAGTTGTTCTTATTTGTTGTTTGCTCCCTTCTGTGTCAACTAACTCTACTAAAACTTTTCGAAAAGATAATTGACGGCTTACAGTCTTTCCTCCTTTAACCTTAAATACAACGGTTGGAGTGTGAGAGATTTTTCCAATTTCAATAACCTGAACAAACATTCCATTAAAAAGCTCAATATCGCCATTATAATTGTTTTTTGTAATTAGTAACCAATCTTTGGGTTGTACTTTGTGAGATTTATCACCATACCGTAATTTTCTTATATCATTGTTGTAATAAAGAGCCTGACGATTAGAATGAGTAATAATCATTGCATTTTCCACACCTCTTCCTTGAGCTATACTCTTATAGATATCAAGTACATTTTCTACTTCTAATTTAGAAGTATCTAACTTATCATCTAATATATTGAAGTTATTGTAAGTACCTTTAGAAATTGATTCTCTAATATTAGTCGCATTCTCTAATATACCACTTTCTGATTCTTGCCGAATGACTTCTGTCAATTGGGTGGATTGGATACTGACTGAATATTTCTCTCTCAGATAATCTTCTGTTAAAGCAGGAGATAAATTCATATTAACAGGAGGCAATTGAGCATCGTCTCCAATGAAGATTATTTTTCGATTTACATCTCCTTCAAATACATACTTAAATAAATCCTGAAGCAAATGACCTGAACCAAACATAAAAAATTCGTCTTCTGAATAAATATCAGAAATCATTGATGCCTCGTCAATTAAATAAACACATCGTGCACTTGCCCTGTTTTCATTTACTTTATAGAAAAATTTAAAGGAGTTTCCTTCTTCTTTTTCTTCTAGTTTATCCATGTTGTATATTCCCTTATGGATAGTAGAGGCTGTAGCACCCGTCTTTTGCTTTATCACCAAGGCTGCTCGACCAGTTGGAGCTAATAAATGAAAGTCAGTCCTACCTGAATGAATATATGATATTATACCTTTTAAAAGAGTCGTTTTACCTGTTCCAGCATATCCTTTTAGTAGGAAAATTTGTTGGTTATTTTCCATAAAGTCCTCTATTTGTGATAAAGCACTTTTTTGGTCGGATGTAAGTTGTATTGAGAAATGGTTGAAGATTTTCATCTAGTGATTATTATTGATTACATAAACATTTTTTTGTTAGCCTTAATAAATCGAGAATATCGTTTTCTTTAATTTTTCTTAAATTTGTATCAATTTCTCCAGTTAGATGACCAATTAAGTGATTTCTTAAAAAAGTAAATTCTATAAATGCATCCAAGTCATTTTTATCACAATTGTGTTTGAAATGCAAAACAGATATGCATTTATACAAATCAGAATTAAGCTTTCTTATAGTTCCTTCTCTGATTGGATGCCAAACAGCTTTTAGTTCAATTTCTTTTGGATAACCTTCATCTGACTTTTGATAAGGATACATCTCCTTTTTGATTTGTATTTCTGTTTTTACACAATCTACTTTAGATTCAGGATGAAGATCCTTGGAAAAAACTGTGATTTTTTCTTTATTTTTAGGAGTCACCATCCATTCTTTTGTCTTGTTATCATAGAGGTAATTTTGTTCTAATTTGCAGTAACTTTTTATAGTCTCATACAAATATAAAAATGGCATTTTAAACTTTTCCCATTCCCAGTTTTTATTATCCTTGAGGGCTTCAAAAACTTTATCAAGTACTCCTTGTTCACCTTTTATTTCCTCAAAAAACGACTTTAGTTCTATATCTCTAATCCAATCATTTTTTGAATGTTTGGCATTTGATTTAATATCTTTAATAGTCTTAAAAATTTCTTTAAGCACTAATCTTTTTTCTACAACATCAAATGTGTGCTTAAAATCTTGAAAGTAATCTTTCCAATCTTGTTCGTTAAAATTCTGTTCTATGCCTTTCTTTTGAATAAACCCATCAGCTATTAAGGTCGCTTCCTTAAACAACCAAGCTTTATTAGAAGCTGTTAAAATAATAACTTGCACACCTGGATTCTTTTCTTTAATATCTCTTAAAACTTCCAAACCTGTATAGTGCTTATAATCTTTTGACTGATGGTCAGCATCAGTTAATCGAATATCCAGTAGTATTAAATCATAATCTGATTTTTTTCTTTTCTTATCTAAATAAATTGTATTCTCTATTTGCTCTAACAATTCTTCTTGGCTTACTCCTTTTCTTATCTCTACTTTTTTTAAGTCACAATCTAATATAGAATTTAATAATTTGTACCAACCTTTTTCAGCTTCATCATCAATCAAAAGGACACGCTTATTCTTAAATCCTGTTATCACAAATTTTTCAGACCTTTCATAGTTACTTGAAAAAGCATTTAAAGACTTTATATATAAATCCGATTCAATCTTATTGATTGATAATATTAGATTATGTCCAGAAGCTCTATTTAATTGAATCAAACCCCACTCATTTGCAATTGCATGTCGTGAATCATAAAAATTTGGAGGCTTGATTAAAAGTCTTTCATTTAAACTTGTGATTAGTTTATCAATATTTTGAGCTCCACGAGAGTTAATAGGCAGTCCTTCTGTTAATTCAGATTCTATATATACTCCTTCTGTATATAAGAAGTATCCAATTGGGTTAATTTTTGAAATAGTATATACACTTTCTTCTGTCAGAAATATTATAGGAACACATCTTTTTTTACCCAACTCCTTGGTTAATCGTAAATGAATACCAAGACGAATCCCTATAAAGTTGGTAAATTCGTTTGTTAAGGCCACTGGAAGAATTAGCCTATCAAATTCATATTCATTTAAGCCCAAAATGAATTGAGTAATATGTGTATCAATGTTTTCATCTTCTGATAAAGGTGGAAAATCTTCAATATTTGCAGTAGAGCTGATTGATTGAAAATCAATCGAAAAGTCACCTACTAAATTACTATATTTGATTATTAAATCTTTCATTTGGATAGTTCTTTTTCTATTTCATTTTCAATCAATTCTATGCAATCCTTTACTTTTTTATCTTGGTCTTTATCGGAACCTATCACATCAACAAGCTCATTCAGTAGAATATCATAGCCTAATTCACTATAAATTGGCTGAAGTGTATCATCAACTTCATCTAACTCATTAGCTTTGTCTAAAAGAATAAGTTGTCTTTTTAGATTGAGTAAGTGATTAATCTGATATTGACCTCCAAAAATTAATTCTTCAATATTTATATCATCTCTTTTATTACTGAAATACTCAGAAATGTTGCGATAAAATATTGATACATTTGCAGTATAAAATAAGTTTTTTTCAATCGTAGAGCATATACTATATCCACCGCTAAATAGTAAAACAGGAATTTGTTTTTGTAATAAATACTCAACAAAGATATTTCTATCCAAGTCTTGTTGCTCTCCCTCTACTTGAAAAGAAAATAGAGAAGAGGCATGTAAACAGATCAAATCTAATCTTTGATATGGATTTATTATCTTATCATATTTTTCCCTATATAGTAATCTTCTAAATTCTTCTATCTCTTGACCATCAAATATTTTCAGTTCTTCTATTAATTTTTCCTTACTAAGGTTTTGAATATTTGACTCCATTCTTTTTTGCCGATCATCAATAATTAGTATCATTGTTTTATTTTTGAGGGTGGTAAAATGTAATAATGTGTTTAAATCCTCCTACCTTTTCCTCAAGTGATTCAATTTCAGGAATACTGTGAAGGTTTTCAGTATATCCAGATTTTAAGTAGTCAATTTGATAGGACTTATCCTGTAAAAAATCCGCTTTAATTTTCCAGTCACATTGCCCTAGAAAAGCCCTCCTGGCAGATTCGAAATTACCAGATTGTGCCATAATTTTATTATAACCTGTACTTTCTTTATCAATAGTCGATAAATCTAAATTAACAACAGAATTTTTATGTAATATCTCAAATTCTATTCTACTAGGATCATTTAAGTGGCGTGATGAAAATAAAACATCTTTATAAGGTCTTAATGGATCTTTAATTGGGTCCAGAATATTTTTGAGCCCAGTATTGAATTTTTCAACATCAATAAAAAATGCCATATTATTTTTTAATGAATCATCAAAAATCAGATTTCTTTCTTCTCTCACTCCCCAAATTCGGGTATTTCGTTTTAAATTAATTAAAAATTGAAAATTGTTTAACCTAAACTCTATAGCATGCTTAAATCGATTTATGATATTCTCAAAAAATGGATACTCATAAGTTTTTCCCCACAGAGTAGTTTGTTGGTATTCTTTAGGAATTGGGAAATTGCTAGGATATTTCCCAGGGTTTTCTTTACACCATTGCCTTAATTCTTTAGCAGACCACCCCCAAGCAACCTTCTCCAAACTCCAACCATCTTTATTCTTTCTGTTATATTCTTTGTTCTTTCTGTCATATTCTTCGTGAAATAGAAATTTTATTATCATTCCTAAAGTTCTAGGTTCAATACCTGAATATTTTTTTTTAAAAATTTCATATGAATCATTAATGTTTTTTATAAAGCTATCATAGTCAAAATCTTCACGACTATGATCCCAACTATGTGTGGTGTATTTAAAATCAGGATGATTAGAGAATTGAGATAAAAAGTTTACTGTATCATACGGCTTATGAGGTATTGCTTTATATGGTACTGATTTTTCTTTTTTCTTTACATTTTCTTTTTTATCAATCGCCTTTTCTTCTTTTTTATCAATCGCCTTTTCTTCTTTTTTGTTCTTCTTCTTTTTGTTCTTCTTAGTGGAAATATTTAGCTTCTTAACTATACCTTTAATGTCTTTATCCTTTGATAAACCCTTAAATATGGAATTAATTTCACCAATCATTTCGCTATTGTCAGAGTCTTTCTTAAGCTCTTTGTATTTACTTAAGGAATCAACTAAAAAAATAATTTTTCTCTCGTCCATCTTTAATTGGCTTTTGTTAAGATTGAATAAATTTGATCCTCACTAACTTCTAAAATTTCTCTAATTAAATTCAACCATTGAAGGGGATGAGCGTCCTTTGCAAAAATATCAGCATCTTCTTTAGACCTCTCTTCTTTTATCAAACCTAATATTTGAATAGAAAAAGCTTTTTTTAATTCCTTAAAACCATCTTCATACACCAAACGATCATTTGATATTTTTTTCCAATGGTGTTCGTCTGACTGGTAAAATTTATTCATTGCTTTTTCAATGCCTTCTTCTTTCCATAAAATCAGAATTTCTTTTAGATCCTCCAAACTCATCTCTTTACCGAGACGTAAAGAATCCAATTTAAGCATCATTTTTTTATAAGTAGGGTCTTCTTTTCCTCTAACCATCCCTAAGTATTGAATCTTCCCATGTAAATAGTTTTCCATAGGAGGGATATTCCCTTTATGTCGAATTATCCCCTTTTCTCTCTGATAAAAATGCTGGTATTTGGCAACTGTTTTTTCATATCCATTCAAAAAGCCATATTTGTCTACATTAACCCTCCAATTGTAAAGGATTGCCCTTATGTCTTTAATGTATTTTCTATTGACATTCGTTTTTTCGTTGACAATTATACCTGTCACTTCTTGCTTTTCTCGAATTAATATTCCATTCTCTACCACATTGTACTTATGAAGTCTCTCCTTTTTCGGATTTAACTTAAATCCCTCTTCTCCTATAATCTCTTTTATACGTTTTTTGAATTTATCTGAAAAAATATTCTCATTGCTTGATATAGTAATGTCATCTGCATATCGAGTATAAGTAAAGTCTAATTTTTGAGATAGCTGGTAAAACCTTCTATCTAAACGCATACAAATCATATTGGAAAGAGTAGGAGACGTAGGGGCACCCTGAGGAAGTTTTTCTTCATGACAGCATAAGGAAGCAATTATTCTTGCTACTTCATTATCTAATTGAAAGGGTTCTACTTTAGATAAAAACCCCCAAACTCTGAGAAATGAAATACTTGGAAAAAAATCCTTTAAATCTATGTTGTAAATATACTTTTTGCCAATATGGTGTTGGGCATTACTCACAACACTCCTTTTTGGAACAAAGCCTGTGGTTTGAGGATAAGGAGAATACATCTCTTGAAAACAATGATTAAGCAGTCTTTGAATTTTCTTTAAGGATCTATTGGGAGCCTGTATTACTCGATGTCCCCCACTTTTTTTGGGAATATTGAATGTTTGATACTTGCTTTTTTTAGAATAAAGATGGTATTTTAGAATTCTACTAGTAACGAGCTTAGGTGTATATCTTGCATTTGCAGTATTTTTTTTCTTTTGTAACTTCTCTTGTACAAAATTTAAAACATCAGCCAAATCCTCAATTGAACTGGCAGCCCTTAGCTTCTTGCTAATAGGTTTCCCTTTGCCTGGCAAAGCAAATTTCTCCAAAAAATGTATAAGAGTTTTAAATTCCATAGTAAAGGTATAAAAGGAATAGTCACGTAGAATTTCTTAAAAATAGATCAAGATCAAATAAACAATCAATTTATATTAATTTTATATAATTTAAAAAAACTTAATATATACATTAACAACGTGAAGTCTATAAGCGCAAGCGTCATTGACCTAAGTCAATCACACACTACCCTTGAAAAGTTGGTTGTAGGATTTTAACGAGTAAATTCCCACCATTGCGTAACACAATGTTCAGTCAAATTCTTTTTGTGTGACTATTCCTATTAAAATACAAAGATAAGTACTAGATGTGCATTAAACATGCACTCAATTTAGTGTTTTTTCATTTTTTTTAGATAACAAGTTATTACAACTCCTTCTCTATGGGCTTTTTGAAAGCTCTTAAAAAAGATTCTGTGCTTATTTTCTTCTATATATTGTTCTTCCTTATCCATCTTCATTTTTTCTGAATTTTCTGAAGTATTCCTTCCTTCTTCAGCTAATTTTCTCACAAGTTTCCAAGCTTCAAATCCTACAATGACGTTCTCTTTCTGTACTTTTTTTAGCGGTTCATCCAAAGATTTTCCAATACCTATTGTTATATATTTATCTGATTTTTCGTCTTGTGAAAAAATAAGTTTAAAATAATAACCGTAGCGTCCAAAATTAAGCTCTAAATTCAAATTGTGTGATTGACAAAAATCTATCACATCCTTATAACTTACACTTTCCTTAACTAAGCCTTCAAATAGCTCCAATTTTTGTTTGTCATTTGTCATCTAACTAAATTTCTTGCCACAAAGATAGGTAGAAATTGTGCAGTATATATGCACAGTTGCAAGAAAACATACTATATGGTTCTCGCTAAACAAATAGGGTAAATGTTTCACATTGTGGTTAGTTAATAAAAACCTCTGTTATTTTTAATTGCCAAACTACCTCCCTAGCGTAACCGCCGTCATCTGGAATGCCAGCCCAGTCAGAATTTTTCGTAACGAAAGTGAAGAAAAATATCCGAGATCCCCTAACAACAGAGAACCTAAAATGGCATAAACGTCTATTGTTCGGTAATTATACGAACTATTATTGTTATATTTGTGTTAATGAAAGTAATATATCGAAGGATAATTGAAAAATATCTTAGAAAAAATAGTGGCAATAAGAAACTTAAAGATGAAATAAACAATCTATTAGAAACACTAGAAGGGGCTAAATGGTCAAGACCTGAAGATATTAAAACTAGTAGACCTGATGCTGATAGAGTGCATCCAGACGGATTTTATTTTTTCAATATATCTTCAGATAGAACTATGATTTTGATTGAATTGGAAGAAGGTCAAGCTTCAATTGTGTGGTGTGGAAGTCATCAGGAATATGAATCAACTTTTAGGAACAATAAGAATACCATTCGAAAATGGTTGCAAACAAGAAAATGGATTTAACTATGGACAATCAATTTAACATCAATCAACTCATTAAAGCAGGGAAAATTAGAAATGAACTTGAATTAGAAAGAGCATCTCTTGCAGAGCGGAAGTTAAGGATAATGTCTGACAAGATTCCTGAAGCGAAGAAGAAAAGAAAGATATTAAGAGAGCTGATATATGCTTATGAGGCACAAAATTGGAATGATGGCGAAAGAATATCAAATACTCAAATTGAGGAAAGCGATGAAGCAGAACTAATCGTATTAAAAGAGTCAGAATTTCTTGAAACACGTAAAAAGTTAATTAAAACTAAACTTAAGCGTCTTGGATTAAATCAACAAGAATTTGGAAAAATACTTGGACACGGAAGTAAGTCTTATATGTCGGAACTGATGAATGGAGTTGTTCCTTTTGCATTAAAGGATTTAATTGTAATTAGCAAGCTTCTCAAGATAAACCTAAGTAAACTTATCCTTACTCAAATCCCAGAAGAAGAAAAAGAAAAAATACTAGAGACAATAAAAAAGCTTAATAAGCCCAAACTGAAATTGGACAAGAAGGAATTTGCATTGGGCTAGAATAATTAATTAATTATACGAACAATTATTGCTATGCTTGTGAATACCATCTGAATTTCGCATTTTTCTCGATCCGTAGCCCTGCTATTCATCTCAAAAAACACTGTATTCAGAGAAAAAATACACTATTTTCACTTTTAAATTCAAATCTCCTGTCATTTTTGTTGAAAAATTAGATGGGTTAAATTTGAAAGATTGAAATTTAATGGGATTTTGCCAAATTTCTAACTCTTGTAAGCGTCTTTTCGATGAGGAATATTTGCAATGTAAATAATCTTTTTTTCGTCATCAATTTCATATAAAATCCGATAATCTCCAGAGCGAATACGGTATCCATCTCTATCAGTTAATTTTATATATCCATGAGGTCTAGGATTTAGCTTTAAATCTGCAATGTCATTGAATATTTGAACGAAAGTCAATAATTTGAACTTGCCCATTGCTTTCAAGGCTGGACGATAAAACTCAAGTTTATACACTATTTTGCGAGTTTTTCATCAGGTATTCCCTTATCCAATCCAATTTGTCTGACCTCCTCAAAAGAAAATGTTTCCCCACTATTTATTCCTTCGTCAAAAGCTTTTATGTCTTCTAACTCTTCTAGAAACTTTTTAAGTTGTTCTCCATATTCGTTCCAATCTGCAACTAAGTGAGTGGTTTCGCCTTTGGCATTTTTTATGTATTGAATACCTGTCATTTTTGTTGTTTTTTTACATTACAATATTAAACAAAAATCACTTCAATTGCAATTTTTGTATTAGTTAAAGTTTGCTGTGATGCTCTTTAAAAAGCGTGACTAAGGAGTTTTTGATTTCTGATATTTGTGAGAGGGTTGGGTGTTTTAAGCTGACGCTTTATAATTATTTGAGGGAGATGGGGGGCAAGGTTGGGAATAATTAAGGGAGAACATTACTAATATTCTCCCTTTTGGTTTTTCAATCTAACCAAAAAAGACGCAGAAATAAAACTTTCAACAACCATTGCCGTTTGGCACATTGTTGTCCTTCTTTATTTATTTAATTCATAAAGCCTTTCTAGATATCCATTCGGTGTTTTAAACGTTTGTAATGGTGCATTTAATTCCAACGAGTTTGCTATCTCTCCCATGAATGCGATACAACTATTCAAGGCTAAATTATATTCTAACCTTTTTGAAGATTTATTTTTTTCTAGGACTGAAATGGCCTTTAGAAACGTATTACGCGAAACATTAATGGCTAACCCATAATCTGGTTGTATATTAATATCATCAAAAATTTTTCCTGGAAAGAATTTCCAAATCCATTTTAAATTTTTGTCAGGCTCCTCCGTTGGATAAAATCCAAGAACTTGAAATTGAGGATTTCCAAAACATTTTTGGAAACAAAAAAAACCAACAGAACCGTGCGGAAATATCTTATCATTACCTGCGTAAGAATAAAAGATAATTTGGAATACTTCAGTATCATTATGTTCTTGAGTAATCTCTAAATATGTTCCAGGTTTATATACAGTTTTCTTTTCTTGGCTAAAAACTTGAATAGAGATCATAAACAAACTGAAAATTATTATATTTTTCATAATTGAAAAATTTGGAGGTTAAAAAGTAAAATCATCTTTAAGACCTTAATAAAAACAAAAGCAACTAGTTTTTTAGTTTTTTAACTATATAATTAGTTTAAAGAAGTGAGAGGAGTATGCTTGTACTAGGGTTCAGATTAGCCTGTAGCTACCTTCGAGAACATGGAGTAAAAATTGGCAAATGAAAAGGAGAACCACAAAAATGTAGCCCTCCTTTTTAACTCGTATATATATGGATAATATTCGATTTACTCTTTTATAAACCTTGTTACTAGAACTCCTGGATTAGAGCTTTTGATTTTCAAGAAATAAGTTCCAACAGGATAATTATTAATGTTAACAACAAACGTATTTAGACCTTCATTCGCTTCCAGTTTTTCAGAAGCAATTATTTTACCAGTTACATCATATGTCTCATAGATAAGCTTTTCATTTTTGACTGAAACAAAATCTATATTAACATAGTCGATAGCTGGAATAGGCGTTGTGGATAGTATTTCAAAAATCCAATTCTCTCTGTTAAGTGAAATGGTTTTTGAAACTGTTTTGGTTCTGCCTTGAATATCTGTCTCCAGCAATCTGTAGTAATAAATGCCTTTTGAAACATCTTTATCCATGAACTCATATTGTTTTCTAGTATTACTATTTTCGTTTGCATTTATATTAGTGACAGAGCTAAAACTAATACCATCTCTTGATCTTTCCAATGTGAAATATTTGCTGTCTTTTTCAGAAGCGGTTGACCAGTAAATTTGGTTGCCATTACTTTTTATTTCTCCATCGAAATTGAGTAGCTCGATTTCTGTTGTTGTGCAATCCATAAATGTAGCACTGAATGTTTGATGACATTCAGGATAAGCAGAAAGAATAATCGTATATGAATAGCCTGACCCAGCTTCTAAAGTAGTTGTAGTATAATATGGATTATCTAAATGGATAGCCTCACCTGTCTGGTTGTTAACTAAATCATATCCTTGACCATCTTGATCACCTGATAAAATAAATATGATTTGGTATAAATCTCCTTGTGGGCTACAGATAATGTCCTGAGAAACTTCTAAAGAAGAACACATAGAAACATAACCATCTGGTTGTTCACAACTTCCAATTGATACACTAGGGTCACCTATTCCATCACCATCTAAATCTTGATACCAAATAGGTGGGTTGGTTTCATCACAATTGGGGTTTGTACCCTGTGAAAGTTCTGTTCCATCATCTGTTCCATCACCATCACTATCTGGGTTTGTTGGATTTGTACCATTACTTATTTCTTCTCCATCACTTAATCCATCTCCATCTGAATCCGAATTGTTGGGATCAGTATTACTATTTAGTTCTTCACTATCACTCAAACCATCTCCATCTGAATCTGAATTGTTAGGATCAGTATTATTGGCTTCTTCTTCTCCATCTGTTAAACCATCCCCATCTGTATCTGCATTTGTTGGATTGGTTTCATTCATTATTTCACTTAGGTCATCTACTCCATCTGAATCTGAATCTGGATTAATTGGACTTGTCCCATAACCTACTTCTTCACCATCACTTAATCCGTCATCATCAGAGTCATCATCATTTGGATTTGTTCCAATATCTATCTCCTCTCCATCTACAATTCCATCTCCATCTGTATCTTCATTAGAAACAATGGTTGCAGCAGTTATTTCTTCTCCATCTATTAAACCATCTCCATCACTATCAGGATCAGAAATATTAGTCCCTAATAACTCTTCTTCACAATCAGTTAGCCCATCCCCATCTGTATCTAATTCAGGATCATTGGTACAAGTATCAGCAATAATAGTATTAATACAACTCACTCCACCATTGGCAAAACGATTGGTATGTGTTACTTCTCCTCCTGGTGGCATATAAGTAGCTACTGCATCATATTCTGTTTGGTCTGATGCTTTCCAAACAATTATTCTTATTTTTTCTCCTTCTATAAAACCTTCTTTTACTTCTGTATTTGAATCATCTCCATACATAGTGATTGTAAGGTCTGAACCTGTCCAAACACCAAAGCCAGCACAAATTAAATTGTTTGAGTTGCTTTTTAAAATCGCATCATGTTCTCCTTCAGGTTTGCCTAAACCTAAAACACTCGGATTGGCAAAAACACCTATATGATCCCCATTTTCTAATGGCGAACCATTTACAGTAATTGCATCAGCACTAGCAACCAAGAGTTCGTGTGAATAAGGTGTTTCTGTAAATACCCATTCTGGTTGAGTTGGGGTATTTCCTATACAATTGTAATTAGTTGTTATCTCACTTGCAATCATAGTAGTTTCACAGATACTTAAAAAATCTTCATTTATAAAAGCAAGTCCATATTCACCTGTACTAGTTATTTCGATTTGTTCTATGTTTTCCCCTTCAAGTAATTCTCCATTTAAATACCATTGAAATGTAAATCCATCTGGTGGTGTTTCACCAGCTACCAAATTACCACCTTCAATGGATGCACTATTACAGTTTTCAGTAACTAAATTAATGCTAGGTGCAGTAGGTTTTATTTTTATAAATGAATTTGAATAATCAGTACTTTTCCCTGTTGACTCTGTCACTAAAGCAAAAAGTCCTTGACTTGTATAATAATCTGGATTTTCTGGAATCACCCAAGTAAAAGACCTATCTGAAAAAGAAATATTTTCTGTTATTAGATATCCATCTCCTGCCCCATTATTATCATCATCAAAAGCAAATGCAGTTGGAGAATAATATAACTTCATATTGCCATTAAAATTGATATTTTCTTGGACATCCCAAACAATTTCAACTGAAGACCCAACTGAATATTCACCTAGAGGAATAAAAAGATCAATTTCTTCATTGTAGGTTGCTGGTGCTAATCGCATTGTTCCCTCTTTATAGGTAATTGTAAATAAGTCACTCTCATCATAAAGCTCCCCTGTTACAGCATTTTTTAATCTAATCTTTACAGAACTAGAATTTATCTTTGGAATATCCCAAGTAATTGAACCAGACTGTCCATTGGCATTATCTGTTACTATATGCCAGTTTGCTCCATTATCTATGGTATATTGAACACACAATGGAACTGATGAGCAAGTTGGCATCCATTGTATTAATGCATTTGTTGGCATAAAACCTAGTCTTATTTTTTCTCCACCACTAGGTATTAGTATATCTGGACTGTTTTCAGAACACGCAAAATTATTTTGAATCATCTCATTTCTGTAAGAAAAGAGAGAACCTCTAATTACGTTTTTTTGTTCCTCTGTAAATATGGAAATAAAATCATCCCCTGAAGTATCCATAAAGTTTAAGCCATCAACTTCACCTGTACCCGAAGGACAGTTTTCTCCAAAATCAAAATCTTTATTATTAGGAGTATCTCCTTTACAGGAAGACCTGCCTTTTTGTCTTGGTGTATCACCAATATAATCATCATCAGTACAATTATGTGGATTATTTATACCATTTGAAAATCCCCAAACATGATGTAAACCAAAAAAATGTCCCACTTCGTGTGGTAGAACCCTTCCTTTATCATTACAAGGAGCTATACCATTCAATGTTTCCCCTCCAATTACTTTATAGTTTAAAACTATTCCATGTTCTGATGGCACTGGATTTGAGGACCAAGGAAAAGGTGATATTCCCTCTACAGGAAATGAAACTGATTCGTCTATACGATATGACCAAACATTCAATGCTGTTTCAGCAAATTCAATTGTCTCAGAAACAAAGTCAGGAACTTCTAGTACATTAGGATATTGGCTCACTCCTAGATCATGATATTTGGTCTCTACCAACGAAAATTGTATTCCTAAATCTTGAGATTCAGGATTGTATTCTCCTCTAAATGCCTTATTTAAAACCAAAATTTGATCTTGAATTATTTCATAGCTTAAATGTTCTTCCTCCCCATAGTTATCTCCATCATGAACTACATGAAATATTAAAGGAATAACAAACCCCTCCCCAAGAATTTCAATTTGTTGAGAAGTCTGGAATTCAAAAGCTCCATCACTTATAGTCAAAGTAACTGTATATAAACCAGGATCAGTATATGTATGTGTTGGATTTTGAGTAGCCTGAGTAATTCCATCTCCAAAATTCCAAAGCCAAAAGGTAGGATTTCCAGAACTTTGGTCAGTAAAATATATAGTTTGATTAATTTGATTACCTTCTATTTCAAACAAAGGCTCAACATATTCACCATCACAAAAGAAAAATGGACACTCATTATTGATAGAACCTAGATCATTACAATTTTCACCATTATTGGAAATAATTACTTCTCCTTCAATTGCTCCTGCCAAACAGAGGATAGGACAACAAAAAGATAACTGTGGATTATTTTGAATAACCAAATCCCCACCAATTGATGAAATCCCTTCAAGGGCATTTAGATTAGAAATATCTGATGTGCCAGTTGTTGTACCAATGGTTAGTGTTCCCCCAATAGTTGTACAGCCATAGTTAGTAGCAAAATTGTTTATTTCTTCTTGAGAACTTATTGTTATATCTAACTCACAAATATCCAAATCATCTAAAATTTTCATTAACCGAGCTTCTGGTCCAAAAGTAAAGTTAACTTTAGTAAATCCAAGTATATATGATCCATCTGTAGTTTGTCGAATAGTAGGAGAAGTATCATAATTGCCTGTACCTGTAGCCCCTTCCCATAACAAATTTCCACTTTCATCAATTCTTACAATCCAAATACCAGGGAATTTACCAAGTCCTACTAAAATATATCCTTCATCTGTAATTTGTTGTAATGAGGTTAAGCTCTCACCTATATATTCATTTTCGTCACCATAATTTTGTTCCCACTCTATATTTCCTAAGTTATCGATTTTTACTACCCAAAAATCTCCACTCCCATAATTTGCTGAAACATTTCCATCACTAGAACTTGATCCTCCTCCTAAAATATAACCTCCATCTGTAGTTTGTTGTAATGAATTTAAAATATCATAATCGCTACCTCCATAATTCTGTTCCCACTCTATATTTCCTAGCTCATCTATCTTTACTACCCAGAAATCTCTGTCTCCATAATTTGCTGAAACATTCTCATCACTAGAACTTGATTCACCTCCTAAAATATAACCTCCATCTGTAGTTTGTTGTAATGAATTTAAAATATCATAATCGCTACCTCCATAATTCTGTTCCCACTCTATATTTCCTAGCTCATCTATCTTTACTACCCAGAAATCTCTGTCTCCATAATTTGCTGAAACATTCTCATCACTAGAACTTGATTCACCTCCTAAAATATAACCTCCATCTGTAGTTTGTTGTAATGAACGTAACTCATCATAATTACTGCCTCCATAGCTTTTTTCCCACTCTATATTTCCTAGTTCATCTATCTTTACTACCCAAAAATCTCTTGCTCCATAATGTATTGAAACATCCCCATCATCAGCGTCAGCAGAACTTGACCCTCCTCCTAAAATATAACCCCCATCTGTAGTTTGTTGTAATGAAAATATTCTTTCTATTGAAATACCTCCATAGTTTTTCTCCCACTCTATATTTCCTAAATTGTCTGTTTTTGTTACCCAAAAATTTATAATTTGACCACCAGCAAAAACACTTCCTATTTTTTCTTCACCACCCAAAATATATCCTCCATCTGTAGTTTGTTCAACAGAGTAACATCGTTTATCTCCATAGTAAACTTGAGACCAATCTACAGTTTGACAAAATAATGATTGAAAACTCAAAATAATTATAAGAATAATAATTTTTTTCATCTAGGTAGGATTTGTAGTTCTTCAGAAAAGGCAAGTAAAAACAAAAAGATACAGAATAAGAAAACACTCAGTTAAACAATACAGTCATTAAATTTAACTGAACCATTCTCCTTTATGTCAAAGCATTTTTCATAATTCCTCCATAAATATATGAAAAATTTCGCATTTCTATATACGCACACCTGTTTTTTTAAACATGATCACCAGAAAAAAATTCTACACAGTTAAAATACATAAGGATGAAAACTCGGAGGTAAGCAGTAGGGAAGAAAGTCTTGCATCGTCAAGTATAGATTTCCAATCATTTGGAAATGACAGGAAAGACCACCAGCCATTACTTCACAAACATCCACAAAATCTCAGTAGGATGCAGCGCAGACTTAGAAGTACCATCCTTAATTTGATGACGGCAGCTTGTGCCAGGTGCAGCAATTAGAGTATTGTTTTCAGCATTTTTAACAGCAGGGAATAAAACCAACTCGCCGATTTGCATAGAAACATCATAATGTTCCTTTTCATAGCCAAAGGAGCCTGCCATACCGCAGCATCCCGAAGGAATGATCTCTACTTGGAAGTTTTCAGGAACTTCTAATAACCAAGCGGTGAAATCTTGTTTTGAAAGTGCTTTTTGATGACAATGACCGTGAAGCAATACTTTTTTAGAATCTTTCGTGAAATTATCAGCCGTGATGTTGCCTTTTTCCACTTCTTTCCATAAAAATTCTTCTACGGTAAGTGCATTTTTTCCAAGTTTTTCGGCGGCAGTTTTATCGGCTGTACTTACCAATCTTAGATACTCATCTCTAAAGCTCAAAATCGCAGAAGGTTCCACGCCAATCATTGGCGTTTCTTCGGTAACGATGTCTTTTAAAAGCTTGACATTTTCAATAGCCAAGGCTTTTGCATCGTCTAGTAGACCTTTGGAGAATTGCGCTCTACCACTGTCAACATGTTGTGGAATTTCTACTTCATAGCCCAATTTTGAAAGCAATTGGATGGTTTTAATGCCAATTTCAGTATCTAAATAATTGGTAAATTCATCATTGAAAAACCAAACTTTTCCTTTAGGGCTTTTCGGTTTAATTTTAGCAATGTTTTTCTTAAACCATTTTGCCAAAGTTGTTTTGTAAAGTTTAGGTATGCTTCTTTTTTCTGCTACTCCATAATGTTTTTTTAGAAAACCTCCAGCAATGTTTATTCCTAAATTGTTTAAACCAGGCAACATACTGCCCATTTTATGAAGCTTGGTAACGTTGGCAAAAAGTTTGGCTCTTTGTGGAACACCATGCTTTTTGTAATACTGATATTGAAACTCCGCTTTTATGGTCGCCATATCTACATTGGAAGGACATTCAGATTTACATCCTTTGCAAGAAATGCAAAGGTCCATCACTTCTTTTACCTCTTCGTGAGCAAAAGGATTTTTTTCATTGGAACGAGTCAAAAATTCTCTAAGAATATTGGCTCTGGCTCTGGTAGTATCTTTTTCATTTCTAGTTGCCATAAAACTAGGACACATTGTACCACCAATCAAATGTGTCTTTCTGCAATCTCCAGATCCAGTACATTTCTCAACCATTCTCAAAATGCCGTTCGTATCATCAAAACTGAAAACGGTATCATGAACAGGCGTTTTTTGATCTTCTTCATAACGAAGGTCTTCATTAACAGGAGGAACATCTACAATTTTTCCTGGATTGAAAATGTTATTTGGATCAAAAGTGTTTTTTATTTTTTTAAAGAATCCATAGTTAATAGGGCCAACCAACATTTCTAAAAACTCCCCTCTTACTCTTCCATCGCCATGTTCACCGCTATTAGCTCCTTCGTATTTTTTAACCAGTTTAGCCGTTTCTAAACCAATGGTTCGCATTAGTTCACGGTCTTTTTTCTTTTTAATGTCTAGTAATGGACGCAAATGTAATTCTCCCTCACCAGCGTGTGCGTAATAAACAGATTTCAAACCATATCTGTCCAGCATTGCCTTAAACTCTTCAATGTATTCAGGTAAATCTTCTACGGCAACAGCGGTATCTTCCACCAATGTAATTGCCTTTGCATCTCCTGGAATATTTGATAACAATCCAAGCCCAGCTTTTCTCAATGCCCAAACACTTTTTATTTCATCGCCTTTTACAACAGAGAAATCAGTGGTCTTTTCATTCGTTTTTAAATCATTGACAAGCTTGTCAACCAATTTATCTAGCTCTGCGTCTGTATCGGCAGCCAATTCTATTGCAAGGATTGCCTTGGGATCATTTTTTATAAAGAAACGGTATTGTTCAAATTGAATGTGTCCTTTTGTGCAATCCATTACTTGGTCATCCATCAACTCAACAGCATAAGGTTCATGTTGGTTTGCTGTAATGACTGCTTTTAATGCATCATTGACAGAACCAAAATGTGCGCAAATGACAGCATTTTTTTCTGGAGGAAGGGGAACAAGGTTTAGTTTTATTTCTGTCGTTAGAGCAAGAGTGCCTTCCGAGCCAGAAATCAAATCACATACATTTAGTGGTTTTTCATCATCAGAAAATACATTGGTGAATAAAAGTTCATCCAAAGCATAACCTGTATTTCTTCTAGTAACTTCTTCTTTAGGAAATTGATTGATGATTTCACACTGATTTTCATGATCAGAAAGAATTTCATTTAAACAATTGTAAATATTGGATTCTAGATTGTCCCCTTTACATTTAGCTTCAAAGGTAGATTTTGACACTTGATTAAAGACCACTTCTGAACCATCGCTCAAAAGCGTTTTTAATTCTAATAAATGTTGTCTTGTGTTGCCATATTTGATAGAAGTTGTACCACAAGAATTATTTCCAACCATTCCACCCATCATACACCTATTGGAAGTAGAAGTATTAGGGGCAAACATCAAATTATAAGGTTTTAGAAACTGATTTAGCTCGTCTCGCACAACACCAGGTTGTACACGCACCCATTTTTCGGATTCGTTAAATTCTATTATTTCGGTAAAATGTTTAGATATATCTACCACAATTCCATCTCCAACACATTGTCCAGCAAGAGAAGTTCCTGCGGCTCTTGGAATCAAAGAAACTTTGTTTTGATTGGCAAACTCTACTAATACTTTTAAATCTGAAATGTTTTTGGGTAGGGCAACAGCGAGCGGCAAGGATCGGTAAACAGACGCATCTGTTGCATATAACACTTTTAAAGTTTTATCAAAATGAAAATCGCCATTTAGAGTTTTTTTAAGCTGAATCAATTGATCTTCACTTACTTGGCTATTTTTTGCTGTATTCCTCTCAGTTGTTTCCCGAATGCCTACCATTAAAGTATTATCACTTTATTTGAATAAAAAAGATGACTTCAGTTTATGAAGTCATCTTTCACATCAACAAATTTATATCTTTATGACTAGATATTCATACTAATCTAGTATATAATTTTTTTCAATTTACACAGTTTCTGCTTTTGACCCTACAGCTAATAGGTTATTTTCGACTAAATATTCGGCAATCTGAACGGCATTGGTCGCTGCTCCTTTTCTAAGATTATCCGATACTATCCACATATTTAGACTGTTTGGCGCGGAATCATCTCTGCGAATCCTGCCTACAAAAACAGCATCTTTTCCTTGAGAGTGAAATGGCATTGGATAAATTTCTTGATCTGGCTTGTCCATTACAACGACTCCTGGAGACTTGGTCAATGTTTCTCTCAACTCATTTACATCAAAATCTTTATCGAATGTAATGTTCACAGATTCAGAATGACCACCAATTACTGGTACTCTCACTGCTGTTGCAGTTATGCCAATACTTGGATCAGAAAATATTTTTCTAGTTTCGTGAACCAGCTTCATTTCTTCTTTTGTGTAATCATTATCCAAAAACACATCACAATGTGGCAAGCAATTCAAATCAATTTGATAAGGATAAACTTTATCACCTGGGATATTTGAACGTTCAAAGCTCAACTGATTAACTGCTGCTTTACCAGTACCTGTAACAGATTGATAGGTAGAAACAATCAACCTTTTGATTTTATACTGTTCGTGTAATTTATTCAAAGCCACTACCAATTGGATGGTCGAACAATTTGGATTGGCAATTATTTTATCCGTTGGGGTCAATTGATTGGCGTTGATTTCTGGAACGATCAACTTTTTATCTTCATGCATTCTCCAAGCAGAAGAGTTATCAATGACGGTGGTTCCCACTTCTGCAAATTTTGGCGCATACTCTAAAGAGGTTGATCCTCCCGCAGAAAAGATGGCTATGTCAGGTTGAGAAGCAATCGCATCCGCCATACTGACAATAGAATATTCACTGTCTTTAAAAAAAACTTTGTTCCCTACTGACCTACTAGAAGCAACAGGAATTAGCTCTGAAACAGGAAAGTTACGTTCTGCAAGAACTTGCAACATGACCCTTCCAACCATTCCAGTTGCACCTACTACAGCTACTTTCATTTTACTTAATTTTAATTTTTTACTAAAAAGCTTGACAAATTTACAATCACACGAGCCAAAAACCCTATTTTAGTTCTATGAAATTGAAAATTGTTTTTATTCTCTTACTTTGTCAGCAGTTTATTATTGCACAATTAACGGATGATTTTTCGGATAATGACTTTTCAAACAATCCAACTTGGTCTGGAGAAGTAGAAAAATTTGAAGTTTTAGATGAGCAATTGCATCTAAATGATACAACTGAAGTATCACCCGCTATATTATTTACGGCTGCACCCACACAAGGTTTAGCTACATGGGAGTTTAGTGTTTTACTCGACTTTAATCCTTCTGCTGATAATTTTGCAAAAGTATATTTAAACGCTAGCAGTAGTAACCTAGATGGTGACTTAAATGGATACTTTGTTAGATTTGGTGAGGGCGGAGCATTAGATGATTTTAGCCTATACAAGCAAAAAGGAAGTAATTCAACAAAAATTATTGACGGTGAAGATGGTTTGGCAGCCGAGGAACCTGTTTCGGCAAAAGTTAGAGTAACAAGAGATGAAGTAGGAAATTGGGAATTATTTGTGGACAAAGATGTGTCTGGAAATTTTCAATCTCAAGGAACTGCTTTTGATGATGAATTTTTAAGTGGATCTTTTTTAGGAGTATGGTGCAAGTATACAGAAAGTAGGAGTGATGATTTTTATTTTGATGATTTTTTGGTTGATCCTATTTTTGAAGATACGGATGCGCCTGAGCTGCTTAGTATTGTTGTATTGGGTCCGAATGAATTGCAATTAAATTTTTCTGAAGAACTAGATATAAACACGGCTCAAAATACCGATAACTATACTGTGGAGGGAATTGGAAACCCAGAATTGGCGATATTAAACCAAGAAAGTCCTTCAGAAGTCTTATTAACATTCGAAAATAGTTTTCAGTTAAATGTTGAGCAAACAATGAACATCGCCAATTTGCAGGATTTAGGTGGAAATATTTTGGAAAATGCTTCAGGTACTTTTATTTTTGCAGTAGCTGAATATAGATCAGTTGTTATAAATGAGATAATGGCGGATCCAAGTTCTGTCACAGGCTTGCCAGCATCGGAATTTGTAGAGTTATACAATAGAACCAGTGGAAATTTGGACTTATCAGGTTGGGCATTTTCTGATGCAACTGCTATTAAATCAATACCAGATGGAACCATAATCGAAGCAAACTCTTATTTGATACTATGTTCAGATAACACTTTATGGACTGATTATGAAAATGTAATAGATATTGATCTACCAGCTTTAAACAACGGTGGAGATGATTTATCTCTTTTTGATGGTTTAGACAATTTAATAGACAATGTAAATTATTCTGATTCTTGGTATGGAGATATAGCTAAAGGAATATATACACTTGAGTTGTTAGATGCCGATTATCCTTGTCAGGGTGCTGCTAGTTGGGCAGCTTCAAGAGATCCAAATGGAGGTACACCAGGTGCAAAAAACTCGCAAGATGGCGTTCCTTTTGATGATGTGGGGCCAAGTTTGATTTCAGCATTTGTGGTTGGTGGAGATAGCCTTGTTTTGACTTTTTCTGAAAGTTTGGATGAAGCAAGCTTGACGAATGGTGCTACTTTAAGCATCGAACCAAATATAAACATTGGAGCAATTATTTATGATCAAGATGAAGTGACGGTGCTATTGGAAGAAGCATTAGAGGAGGGAATTATATATACTGTTACCGTTGAAGGTGTTTCCGATTGTGCAGGTAATGTTATTGGAATGCTCAATCAAGGACAGTTTCTGATAGGTGGTTCTTTGGCTTTGAAGGGAGATGTAATCATAAATGAGATTATGGCAAAGGGCAATCCTGCAGTGAATTTGCCAGAATCGGAATTTGTAGAGTTGTTTAATAGGACCGATAGAAACTTTGACTTATCAGGTTGGTCATTTTCAGACGCAAGTTCAGAAGTAAATTTTGGTACAACTATACCAGATGGAACCATCCTTGAAGCAAATTCTTATTTGATATTATGTCCCAATTCAAACATCAATTTATGGGCTGCTTATTCAAATAAGGTAGGATTTTCTCTACCAAGTTTGAACGATGATAGTGATGAATTATCTCTTTTTAATGATTTAGGTAATTTAATAGATGATGTAGATTATTCTAACTCTTGGTACGGAGATGAAAATAAAGATGGTGGAGGATACTCACTTGAATTATTAGATCCAGATTACCAATGTAAGGGAGCTTCTAGTTGGGCAGCTTCAATAGATCCAAATGGAGGCACACCAGGTGCAAAAAATTCGCAAGAGGGTGTTCCTTTTGATGATGTTCGACCAGATTTGACTTCTGCATATTATGTGGCTGGTACAAATAGCCTTGTTTTGGCTTTTTCTGAAAGTTTAGATGAAGCAAGTTTAACGAATGGGACTTTTAGCATTGAACCAAACCTAAATATTGGGATAACTATTTATGATAATGATGTATTGACAGTGCTATTAGAAGAAGCAGTTCAGGAGGGAATTATATATACTGTCACTGTTGAAGGGGTTGCTGATTGTGAAGGGAATGTCATTGGAATGTTCAATCAAGGGAAGTTTGGATTGGGTTCTTTGGCTTCTGAGGGAGACGTTATAGTAAATGAAATTTTGTCATCTGGTTCAGATTATGTGGAGTTGTACAATAAGTCAGATAAATTTGTTGATTTATCAAATTATTCTATTGCTCATGCAAATGCTGATAAGCTGGATTCATTGGTGGATATAAAAAAAATATCAGAGGGATATTTGCTTTTTCCAGACAGTTATGTTGTTTTGTCTAAAGATGTAAAATCGATAATGAGTGCTTATGGAGGTTGTGCAAACTTGAATCCCCAAAACTTTATTCAAGTAGCTTCTTTTGAGATCAGGAGCGATGAGGATGTGGTTGCCATATTTGAAACAGGAGATCAAGAAAAAGTGCTAGATCAAGTAAAATATGATGATTCATGGCACAATCGACTGTTAAGTGCAACTAATGGTATTGCTTTGGAAAGAATTGACCCTGACGGACCTTCAAATGATGTTAGTAATTGGACATCTGCCTCTATTAATAATTGTAAAGGAAGTCCATCATATAGAAATAGTCAATTTTCTGCAGGAACAAGTTTAGGGGAAGATGAAATTTCAATTGATCCCAAAATTTTTAGTCCTGATATTGGTGGAAATGCAAATTTTACACAAATTAATTATCAGTTTGACAAACCTGATAATGTGATGAGCGTTACAATATATGACGATAATGGAAGATTGATTCGCAGAATTGCTGAAGGCGAAGTGGTTGGTTCTAGTGGTACTTACAAATGGAATGGGGCTGATGATGCTGGTGAAAAAGCGTTGATGGGAATTTATATTGTTTTTATCGAAGTTTTTGATTTAGATGGAAATACTAAAACATTCAAGGAAACTTTGGTGGTAGCGGGTAATGTGGATTGATGTTAATTTAATACAAAACTAACGAAATAGTTGCATAACTATCTTATTAGTTCTATTTTTATGTAAAAATTATGAAGATGTCAGATAAAAAGCTACTTACTCCTCTCGAATTGAAGGTAATGAATTCTTTATGGAAGGTCAAAAAAGCCTTTGTAAAGGAAGTTCTAGAGTCATGGGATGAACCCAAGCCTGCTTACAACACAATTTCAACAACAATTCGTATATTGGAGGAGAAAGGTTTTGTAGGACATCAGGCATTTGGTAGAACGCACCAATATTTTCCAATAATCTCTAAGTTTGAGTATCAAAAAACTTTGATGGGGAATATTTTAGAAAATGCCTTTTCTGGTTCTGCAACAAATTTGGTATCAGCTTTGTTAGGTAATGATAAAGTAAACAAAGAGGATTTAAAAGATATCGAAGACCTTTTAAAACAAGAGGACTGATAGAAAGTCGATTAAGTTCGAGGATTTAAAAATTTGATCAAATGCTCAGTTATATAATACTGACATACATATTAAGCATAGGTGGGGGATTGGCTTACTGGCTATTCCTCCGTCGCAAAATTTCTAGTAGCAATCAAAAATCTTCATTGCTTAGCATCGTATTGCTAAGTTTGATTGTTCCACTGTTTTTTATCCAATCTACAGCAATAACTCCAAAGCTGCTTCAGGAAGAAAAATCAATCGTCCAAAAGGATTTTTATATTTTAGAAGAAAGTGTTTTTATAGACTTTTGCCCTGTTGGTGAAGTTTTGGAAACCTGCTATCAGCAAGCAATCACGAGCGATGATTTTTGTCATTGTGAAAATATTCAAAAGGAAAATTTGCTGTATTATCAAGAAAAGCCTTTTTACAATTTTTTGACTTGGCAGGAAACTGCTTTCTGGAAAATATTGGCTTTTGCTGGTTTGGGAATCTTTTTAACATTACTGGCAAATGTTCTTTATTTGAATAGACTCATTTTAAAAAGTAGAAAAGAAAAACGCATATTATCGGGTCAATCTTATACTATTTTGTATCCTTCAAAACCCTTGTCGGTTGCCTCTTTTAGGCTATTGGATTCTTATATTATTTGGCAAGATGAAATGGATTTTTTGACAAAGGAAGAACAAGACGCGATTCTATTTCACGAAATTTCTCATATAAAGCAGTTTGATACTTGGATAAAAATAGTGTTGAATGTTTTAAATATGCTTTGGATTGTCAACCCTGTTTACTATTTGATTAAGGAGGATATTGATCGTTTGAATGAGCATATAGCGGATGAATTTGCTGTTAAAAAAGTGGGAAATGCGAAAGCTTATGCTTCCTTATTATTCAAAATGAAAACTGCGCAGCAAGCGAGTTTGACTCAAGGATTTAAAAACCACAGCAGTTTTTTCAAAGAACGGATAAAACATATTTTATCAGACAAACCTCAAAAAGATAGGTTGTTGCTAAATATTGTAAATATTGCTTTTATCATTTTGTGTTTTGTGATAACAAGTCAAAAAACTTACCCTTTAATTGATAAGCAGATAGATAAATTGAAAATCTACCAGAAGCTTAGTAAGCACAATATCGAAACGGGAAAAACAACTTTTTGTAAACTTTGTCTCCAAGAAGAGCTAGAAGAAGCTTGTCGAGAGTAATGTCATGAAATGGTTTTATTTTTTGGTAAAATTTGAATGAATTATTTTCGTGCCAAATTTGTCATATCTTTGTGGTTGAGAATGGCTTTTGGCTTTTGGCTTTGCTCTTTTGGTTAATAGCGAAAAGTCAATCTATGATTCTGCAACGCTATGTAGAGACAAGGCATGCCCAGTCTTTGTGATGTTTACGTGTCTACGAATTGAAGAGATTGCGATGAATGCGATTTTTCTTTAATAGAAATTTGGTTCCCAAATATATCCATTTGAAATAAAATCTATAATCTAAATATTTTATGAAAAAAGTATTAATGTGTATGTTGGTTGGTGGAATGGCTTTAGGCGGATGTTCCTCAACTAAAAAAGCTGCGAAAAAGGCTGCGGATTCGGTAAATGCTAACCAAGAACAAACTGGTGAAGGAACAGATGGTGAAACGGAGGTGGTTGACCTTGAGGGAATTGAAGTTACAGCCAGCAAGCTTGCCGATCCTTACCGGGAATCTGAAAAGAGAGTAAACAATCTAGTTCATACCAGCTTGGACGTTCGGTTTGATTGGGAAAAACGTCATTTGATGGGAAAGGCAACGCTGGATTTAAAACCTTATTTTTATCCAACTTCTACATTGGTATTGGATGCGAAAGGATTTGATATAAACGCTGTGACAGATGGAAATGGTAAAGCACTGAAATATGATTATGATGGAGCATTTATAACCATAGAACTCGGAAAAGAGTATACCAGAAATGAACAGTATAGAGTTAAAATAGATTATGTTGCAAAGCCCGATGAATTAGTGGCTGGTGGCAGTATTGCTATTACGGATGATAAAGGGTTGTTTTTTATTAACCCAGACGGAAAAGAGAAAGAAAAGCCAATGCAAATTTGGACACAAGGTGAGCCAGAATCTTCTTCTTGTTGGTTTCCTACCATAGATTCTCCAAATGAAAATACCACACAAGAAATATTTATTACGGTTCAGGATAAATACAAAACTTTATCCAATGGTACAAAAGTATCTTCTAAAAAAAATGGGGACGGTACAAGAACGGATCAATGGAAACAAGATATTCCCCACGCACCATATTTATTTATGATGACTGTTGGTGATTATGCCGTTGTAACGGATACTTGGAAGGGTAAGGTAGTTGATTATTACGTAGAGCCAGAATATGAAAAATTTGCTCGTAAGATATTTCCAAATACCGTTGAAATGCTTGGGTTTTTCTCTGACCTTTTTGACTATGAATTTCCTTGGGATAAATATTCTCAAATAATTGTTAGGGACTACGTTTCTGGTGCAATGGAAAATACTTCAGCAGTAACTTTTGGTGAGTTTATGCAAGGAGATGAGCGTTTTCTGGAAGATTATGATGGTGAATCTATCGTTGCGCACGAGTTAATGCATCATTGGTTTGGTGATATAGTTACTTGTGAGTCTTGGGCAAATTTGCCAATGAATGAAGCATTTGCAACTTATGGGGAGTTTTTGTGGATAGAGTATAAATATGGCGAGGCAGCAGCTGGTAACCATCTTCGTCAATACTTGGGAGCTTATTTGGGTGAAGCGAATAATGTTGCTAAAAAAGAATTGATTCGTTATCGTCACGATACGGCTGGCGATATGTTTGATAGTCATACTTATCAAAAGGGTGGACATGTATTGCATTTATTGAGAAAGTATGTTGGAGATGAAGCTTTCTTTAAGACACTGAATTTATATCTAAAAGACAATGAGTATTCATCTGTAGAAATCCACAATTTCAGATTGGCAATGGAGGAAGTAACAGGAGAAGACTTGAACTGGTTTTTCAATCAATGGTTTTTTAGAGCAGGACATCCTATTTTGGATATTCAAATTGATTATGATGAAGCAAAGAAAGTTTCTGTAATTAATTTATCTCAAACGCAAGACGAGGATGTTTATAAGCTGCCTTTAGCGGTAGATATTTATGTAGATGGAAAGGTTGTGCGTGAAAACATTACAATGACAGAACGTGAGCAAAGCTTTGAAATTGGCGTGGCATCAAAACCAGATTTGGTTAATGTAGATGCGGAGAAAATTTTATTAGGAGAAAAAAGTGTAAAATTAAGCAAGGATGAATATGTGCATTTATTGAAAAATGGACCAAAGTATTTAGATAAATATGAAGCACTTTATGGCTTGCAAGATCATCAAAATGAAGAGGTGGTTCAAGATGCAATGATCGCTGCAATGGATGATCCATATTGGGCAACAAGAAGCAGGGCGGCATTAAACTTAGATATGAGCAGAGATGCAATCAAAGAAAAAGCTTTGGATCGAGTTAAGAAGATGGCAAGTTCTGATGAGAAATCAACTGCTAGACAATCTGCTTTACAGGTTCTTACAGGTTTGGAAGATCCATCAACTAAAGATCTTTTTGTTAAGACTATAGAAACAGACTTATCTTATGGTGCAGTTGGAGATGCTTTAAAAGGTTTGATTAAAGTAGATAAAGAAACAGGATTAGCGGAAGCGAAAAAGTTGGAAAAAGCAGATGCTTCAGGAATTGCTACTTCGCTTTATGAAATTTATGGAGAATATGGAGGTGAGGAAGAACTGGACTTTTTTGAAAAGAGATATGATTCTGAAACGACTTATACCAAGTATATTTTAGCGACCAATTATGGTAAAATTTTAGGGCGTGTTTCTGATGCTGCTAAAGTTGAAAAAGGCATTGATATTTTGGGGGCAACTGCTGGTGATTTTGACGGACAATGGTTTTTGAGAATGGCTGCGGTTCAGTCATTGGGAGAAGTAAAAGGAGCATTAACCGAAAAAGAAACGGCAGGAGATGATTCGGTAAAGCCTTTGATTGATAAAATTACAGGCATATTTAAAGCTAATAAAGAGAAAGAAACCAATCCACGATTACAAATGATGTATCAGATGATGGGTTTGTAGATTGTAAATTAAAAGTATAAAAAAAGGCGGCTACCAATTTTTGTAGCCGCCTTTTTTTTATTGTTACTGTCTCTCTGATTTTAAAGGATAGTTCCTAAATAACTCAGCATCGGCTGCCGATCCCTTTTGACCGAACGTCGGACCGAATACCTTTTGATTTTTTTCTACCGAGATGTCGGACCAATTCTTTTTTTAACCGTAGCCCAGCTATGCCCGACGGTCGGTCCCATCAAAAAATGCTTTGAATAAAACCAAAATATAAACGGTCCGACGTTCGGTCAAAATTGGACACTTATTTATGAGCTATCCCTAAACGGGGAACCTGCTTTTTATATAATCATTAATTTCATTTAGTGATACAATTTCCTGTGATGAGTTCCCTGAACGTACAAAAAACTTCTCAACTAGACCGTTTTTGTTTTTAGTTTTAATAAACACAGGACTGCTACCAGGATTAATGCTTATTAAGCAAATATTTTTTTTCTGAATTGTAGGAAATTGGATGAGTAGAAAGTGGTTAGCGAATGCCAAGCCAAACTGGTTCGTAATGAGTTTACGCAAATGCATCTCAAAAAAATCTAAATCCTGCTTTTTCAATGTTTTAAAATCGGGTTCCAATCCTAAAATTTGCATGTCATCGGAAACACCAATAAATAAGATACCACCTTTGGCATTGGCAAAGGCTGCAATGGTTTTCATAATTACGTCTTCCAGTATTTTATTGGTATCATTTTGCTTATAATCCCACCTTAACGATGATTTAAATTCTACACTTTCTGATTCACCTTTTTGGATAATAGACATTATTTTCTCATCATTTAAAGGTAAAGGTACTTCTTGCGCTCCACTATTATTTCCAGAACGTTTTCGTTTTGCCATCCAAAAAGAAAAAATTGCCAAAAAAAGAAAAAATGCAGTGAGATATAAATATAATATGCTACGCTTTTTTTCGGTTTTAGCTATATCTGTAGCAGGAATGGTAACCGCAAAACCTATAATCCCCATCTGGTCGGGTAATGGCATCACATGTGTCCAAAATACATCTTGGTTCCAATCAAATGAATAGGAATGATTCTGATCCTGATAGCGGTCTTTCCAGTCAGTTACCAATTTTTTTATCTCTTCGTTCAGGTTAGAGTGGAGCTTAACTTTGGTTGAATCAGTAGTTCTCAATAGCGGTACTATATCGTTATTTCTGGTAATAAAAGATATCAGCGTATTGTCATATTGTAATGCAGAAATAAATTTTTCACCCAGTTCGGTAGTATTGTACATAAAGGCAGCAACTACTTGATCATCATCTTTGTGCTGTAAACTGAAAACCGTCAAAAGTAATTCTGGATTGTTTTTTAGCTGGCTTTTTGCGGTGAACCATAAATTATTTGCCTCTGGCTCGTTCAATTCTTTTCGAATTAATTGATAAAGACTATCGCTCAGTACATAGCTATATGTATCACTCCAAGTGCTTTCTATTTCCATTTTTTTGTTCAATCGTTGCCAGTTTACCAGTGTATCGTTGTAAGTACTATTGTATGTGGTAACCCATGATTGACCATCTTGTAAAAACGAATAATTGAACTGTTTCCCCAAAACGATAACACCTTTCAGGAAGGTTTCATCTTGAATAAAATCACTAAAAAAAACGTTCAACGAATCGGGACTTGAAGCAGTCATTTGTCGGTTTGATGCAACTTCGGAAAGTTTGTGTTTTGATGATTCCACAATATCAAAAAACGAAAGCAGATATTTATTGGTGTTTTCAGAAGTTTTCAAAATAATACTATCGGCATACGTTTCCTGTTGGATTTCAAAAAAATAAACCAATAAGTTTATAAGCATCAAACCAATAAAAAAAAACGGTAATAAAATTTGTTTATTCTTGCCGAACATATTTGTGGTTTTTAAACAAAAATGGCTCAAAGTAATATGGGGTTGAAATTTTTACCCCAAACATAAATAATGGAAATGTGATTGAATCAATTTAGGGACAGAGAATAAATAACTGTCCGATTTGACCGAGTCGTCGGACCGAATCTTCTTTTTCATTTTTACAAACGGCAGCCGATGCTGTTATTTTTAAACCCCGTAGGCTCGGCTATGCGGCCGCATCGGCGGTCCGATTAAAAATACTTTGTAAAAATAAAAAATAATGTTCGGTCCGACGTTCGGCTCAAATCTGGACACTTATTTATCATCTGTCCCTTACTGTTTTTCAGTACGTTAATTATATATTTATTTGTATTATATATAATATTTGTAAATATCATTTTTTCTTTTGGGCAGGAAGTAGACCAATTTTCCATCTAAATCACTTTGAGCCGCAAATATAATAAAACTTTGGGTGATGAGATAGTATTTCAAATGACAGATTTAAAGTACAGCCCATATTCACGGCTTTACAGCCTAAAGCTGCCATTACGCTTTTGAGATGCCTTGCAATAATAAAAAAAGGCGACTACCGATTTTCAGTAGCCGCCTTTTTTTATGCCTTTAATTTTTTTATTGTATCACAATTTTGTGAGTACTTTTTGGACCTTTATGATCTTCAATTTTAAAGATATAAATACCCGTAGGTAAATTTTGATTTATGCTTGTAGGGTCAGAACCTCTAAACAATTGACGGCTTAATGTTTGTCCATTCATATCATAAACAGATAATTGATATTCGTTATCAGCTTTTAAGCCAGTACAGAAAATACTATTGCCTGTTTTGTATGGATTTGGTACGACACATTCAGCAGAAGACTCCATCGTTTTTTGCTCTGTTTTAGTAGCAATAGGAGATTCTTGTTTAGGATCAGTTTTTCTTTCATTCCAAAAACGCTCATACTTTCTGTTTTTTGTTAAATCGCCAGAGTTGTAATCCCATTGTTTGAAATAAGATTCAATTTGGAAATTATCTTCATCATATTTAAAAGTTTGATCGTTAACAGGTGTCCAAGAAGCAGATGCTGCTCTGTAAACTTCTGTTTTATATGACATTTTTTTATTGCCATCAAACACATAGGAGTCTTTATGACCATCTACTTTTTTACCCGTTGCAATGTCCCAACGCAAATAGCCTTCTTCTGTCAAACGACCATCGGCATTTTTTTCAAACCAAGATTTTGTACTATTTACCCATTCCTGATTTTGATTGATCCATTGATAAACCATTTTTTCAGATAGGCTGCCATCTTCTAAATAAGTATAAACAGATTTTCTACCTTTTTTCAAAGTTTCTTTATCAGCATTTAATTCAAAATCTGTTTCAATGATGTTCAAATTACCTTCATCACTGTAAACATATTTTTCACCAAAAATGGTTTGCCACGCTTCTTTAGCATTGTTCCAAATCTGCTGGTACGTTCCAGAGATCTGTCCATTAGATTCATCATTGTAACGATAAACAGTTTGTCGGATGTTTATCCAAGAATCCGTTTCTTCGTCCCAATTTTGTTCTGTTTTATTGGTTAATTTTCCATTGTCATAACCAAAAGTGCTTCGTTGGTTAACGGTAAATCTTCCTTGAGCCTGATTGTAGTATTTATTGTATTTTTCAACCAACAATCCCTCATCACAAAAGACAGATCTGTCTTCAAACTGATTGATCCATTTGCCATCTACCATCAATTGATTAATGGTTTCTGTTTTACGACCTTTATCATCATAAACAAAAATGAATTGTTTGTCATCCACCCAAGCATTTTTCTGATCGTCCCATTTTTGTTGAACACGGTTTTTAGAATCGGACTTTATGTCCATCATTCCATTTTGTGCCTTTTGTACAAAAATTTTTTCTGTTTCATTCCAATCAAAAACGGTATTGCCTAAGTAGCGATTCTCTTCATTGTAGTCGTTAATGATTCTTTCACTTAATTGCCAAGTTTGCTCAGAATCGTTTCTGTCATAGACATAAATAGAATCTAAGTTCTTTTTACTTTGTCCTTGGACAGATAATGCCAATGCAAACACAAACATAGCTGAAGTTGCAATTTTTCTCATTTTATATATGTTATTTACTTTCAAATTTTATTTTATGATAAGCCATAGCTTTACATTTAAACACAGATACGCATTGTGTTTAATACTTACTTATAAGAATCCTAAAATGTTTTATCAAGTAGTTAGTGGGTGAGGGGATTTGAAATGGGTGGTTTCAGTATGCAATTTAACCCATTTCATTTACATAAAGTTACAATTTAACCTTAAATAACGTTCCATTAAGGAATGATTAAAGCATAAAATTCTTTCTTTATCATCATTTAGACAATTATTGAGGAACATGTTACAGGTTTTTAGTGGGAATATTTTAGCTCTTAGCTCTTGGCTTTTAGCTTATGGCTCTTAGCTCTTAGCTTTTGGCTCTTAGCTCTTAGCTCTTAGCTTTTGGCTTTTAGCCAAAGGCCAACAGCCAAAGGCCAACAGCCAACAGCCAAAGGCCAACAGCCAAAGACCAACAGCTTAAGTCGCATATTCAAATAAAGCTTCATAAACAGCACGCCAACCATCCCAGCCATCTATTTCAGAAAGAGAGTGATTGTGCCAAACAGTACTTAATAGACCATCCACTTTCTTAACTTCTTCGACAATTTCTTTTATTTGTTGAATGGACTTTTCAATGCTTAATTTTTTATAATCACGCATTGTAACATCCATTATACAGAAAGGATAAACCCTGAGTGGGATTCTTATTTCTCTGCTGAGTAAATAAAAATTGAATGAAGAGGCAATGCCTGCCCTAAATCCCAGAGCATCGGGAAAACCCATAGAATAATCTTTGGTTATTTCGAGGTCTACTAAGGTTTGGTAAGTGTGTGGCAAATGTAGCTTTAGATAATGTTGCCTGCTTCTAATAATCTCCTTTTTGACAATGGTACTCAATAAATTTAATTCTTTTTCAACAATCGCATCATCTAAATTTGATTTGTAGGAAGGGTGAATGCCCACGTCATATTGATCATTTAAGGATTGCATAAGATTTTGATAACGCCGTCTATCGGTTGAAATGTTTTTATCATGAGCACCATATTCTCCAAGAAGAAAAAAATAATTGGCATTTGTAACCTTGTACTTCTCATGAATACTTTGTTGATATTTAAAAGTATCATAAGGATCTTTTTGATTGGTGAGCAATACCTTTGTTCTATCTTTTATCTGTGTAAAATCAAGTTGTTTTAGATTACGAAGGTAACCACCAATGGTGCGCATTATGCCTTTGCTTATATAAGAGAAGGCAATGTCAATATCATAAGAAGGGGCAAAACTGTACCCATATTCAGGCTTAGATTCTAATCTAGGATATTCTTTTTGTAATAAATCAAACAGATGTTTTGCCCAGATATTTACTACGGGTTTCTGTAAAAAACCAGATTGATAAGCAATGCTGGCTTTTGCAGGAAACCTGCCGTGTAGATCAGGCTCGAACTCCAAATACTCCTCATACCGCGAGACCAAATAAAAACTAGCTGAAAACAAATCAAAAGGCATGAGCGAATGATCGAGATTGTTCGCAAAAATGACAGTTTGCTCCAAATAGTTTTGCTTTTCTATTTTTTTTGGATGGATGCCCTTTTCAAGTAACAGTCCATCGGCATAAACAAAGAGTTCCTTTGCAATTTGTTCTTGGCTATAATTAAATTTAGGACCAATAAAATCAATGAAATGTTCTTGGTCGACTGTTAATTTATAAGAGATGCCCAAAATTTCATTCAGGATCAAATCAAAGATGTATTTGAGTCTTGGTTTTATTTCAGGTGTATAAACAAGGAGCATTTTTTAATAGATGATGGTTTGTTGAAAAATAATAATAAGTGATTTATAATCAATGTTTTGCATCTTCCAAATAAGCAGATTTTAACAAAGGACATATTTTATATCGTTCATCTCCAGTGTCTTCCCTTATTGCCTTTAATCCCTCGTAGACATCTTTGATGCCAATTTTGTCTGCCCATTCAAATGGTCCCATCGGGTAGTTGGTTCCCAGTTTCATAGCACTGTCAATATTAGATTTTTCGGCAGTTCCTTCCTGAACAGTATAAAATGCCTCATTTATAATCATTAAAATGATCCTTGGTGTTACCATTCCAACTCTATCTTCTACCTTTTTAGCTTGGATGTTTATTTCGTTTAATTTTGTTAGAACAAAATTTTCATCTGCTTCATTTAAAAAAGACATTTCCCACAAAGCTCTATTGATAAAAGTAGGAAAAGCGTTCAATCCTGCCAATTTACATTTTATAGGCTTTGATGACTTTGAGACTGCATCTCTCAATTGTTTTTTTACAGCCGAAACAATTACCAATGAATTTTCAAGTTCGGCATAGTATTGTAAGTTATCATTAGAATCATCAAAATTCAAATCTATGATTATATCAAAGTCCGTATTTGAGCCATAAGCAGGACCAGAAGTTATTTTAGAAATCTCTAGTGTACTGAGTTTTTGTTTTAATTCCTCAATACGATTTTCAGCACCAACGACATATATTTTCATTTTTTCTTATTTTTGAACAAAATTACATCAAGTAACGATGAAATAATAACTTCCTCAATTTAGCCCGAAAGTCGGACCAGAGTTATTTTTTTCTTATTTTTCTTTGAAAAAACTGCCGGTCCGACGTTCGGTAGCACGGCTACGGAAGCATTTTTCAAAGGAAAATAAGGAGAAAAGACGGAAGTTATTGTTTTTTCGTTACTTAACTATGGCAAAAAAGATAATTAGAACAGATTATGCTCCGGCACCTATCGGACCTTACAATCAAGCAGTGCAAGCTGGAGATACATTATATGTGTCTGGACAAATAGCAATTGACCCTGAAACAGGCAATTTACTGCTAGATAACTTGGAAACAGAGACTCATCAAGTAATGAAAAATTTACTAGCGGTACTGGATGCTGCTGGAATGGATTTTTCCAATGTCGTTAAATCCTCTATCTTTTTATCGGATATGGGCAGCTTTGGAAAAGTAAATGAGATTTATGGTAGTTACTTTGAAGGTTTGGACGCACCTGCAAGAGAAACAGTGGAAGTCGCAGGCTTGCCAAAGAATGTTAACGTTGAGATTTCGGTGATTGCGGCTAACTAGGTTTTACACCTGCGTGGTTTTTACACCTACGAGGTTTTCGAAAACCTCGTAGGTGTAAAAACCACGCAGGTGTGAAACTTATAAATGAGTGTTCCGTATAATATGATAGTTGTTGTCGTTGTTATTGTATCCTTTTTTCTACACACCCTGTGTACATTCCACTAAAATTTCACATCTTTTTATTTCCATTTTCCATTCTACACTTTCTGTGTAACTTTTTTTCAAAAATTTATTTTATAGCTAAATCATTGTATTATAATTATTTGTAATGTGATTGATGTTTTTGCGATTGTTTTCTAGCAGTTGATTTATGGTTTTGGCATTTATTTTGCTCTTAACTAGATACAACAACAAACATCTCCTCTGATTTTTCCCCCTAGATTACAATAACAACAACAATCTGAATACAATGAAAAATCTTTTCACAATCATCGTTTTAATCATCGCAACAGTTTCAACTTTTACATTAAATGTAAACGCTCAAGATTTCTTTATGAATGACGATGTTGAAGATTCTTTCACTATAGTAAATAATGACAACGATTTCAGAATTGAATCAGCAGGCGCTTTAGGAGCGAGACCAAGAACAGGAAATTGTGCTTCTGAGTTATATGGTTGTTTTGAGCAAGTTTTTCCAGAAGGAATCACAATAGGAACGAACGAAAATACATTGGTTTTCACAAGTGCTGAATCAATCACAGCTTTCTTGCCATCATTCGGATCAATGAAAACGATTCCTACAACAATGATAGATCCAACATCTAGAGAATTGAGAAGCACATTTGCAGCAAGAGTGTTAGCATTAAAATTATCAGTAATGATGGATCAAGCAAATGTGGATTTTGCAGGATCAAATCACACAATGGCAACTTGCACTATTAAAGAAGGTTTGTTTGCTGGAACAAGCGTAGCAAGATTCTTATCAATTTGTGATGCAGCTATTGCAGGCGAAACAACAGCAATGCCAGTTAAGTTGATTGAAGCACAATTAAATGATTTATGTAGCAACTACGCTCCAGGAACCATCGCTGATGAAATGTTAAAACCAGCTAGAAACTAATTCATAAAATATTAGTAAAAGTCTTTATTGATATTTTCCTTAAAAAACAAATTTAAATATTTTAGATCAAAGGCAAGACTTGCAATTTTAGTTGATGTAAAATAAGTTAAGTGATATAGGTAATGCTTTTTTAATATAATTTTCACTTAAACAATTATAGGATAACCATTTCAAAAAAAGATTTAAAATAAAAAATAATCTCAGAGTTATTTAATAGGTTAAGAGCTGTTTCTTTAATTAGAAACAGCTTTTTCTTTTTATGAGTCTGTCTGTTGTTAAAGACGAGAGCACCCAAATAACAAGTATAAAAGTATTCCCTCAGTGTTTTAAGCCGCTTGTTCTAAATTACAGTTGTCAATCATATTATTTATTTATCAAATGCAATTGTAACTAAAACATTTATATAAATGTATTTAATATTGCATACTTTACAAATTCAATATAAAATTTGTAAATAAAGATTTATTTTAATTGTATTATAAAATACTTCTATGCTGTTTAGTTTTGTAGTCAGTGTTGTATAGAATATAGTAAAAATTAAATTAATTTAATTTTTAAGTATTTTTCAAACAAAAAATTTACTAAAATATTATGTTTTTTTTCAATATAAAAACTTTGCTTTAAGGTACTTATATAATGAGAATTAGTTTCTGGTTATTGTTTTGTGTTTTTGGCACTTTAATTGTTATTAATAGAGAGAAATCTGATACTAAAATTTTACTCTCCAAATAGATTTTCACTTCCCCTTCTTTCTATTTATAGAAATTAATTCCTTCAAACTAACCATTTGAATTTTTGTCCATTTGGCATTTGCTATGGACCTACTAAAGTGATTTAACAAAATAATAAATAAATAATTATGAAACATTTAATTTGTATTTCAATACTAGCACTAAATACCTTATTTTCAATAACTGCTAATGCACAGGATTTTTTTGATGATCTTGAAATTTATGCAACAGAGCATTTACCGCAAGATGTCGATGCTGATGATTTTGTAACTATAATGGCTAGGGCCTGGGGAGCAAAACCAAGAGTAGGAAATAGTGGCTCTTTATTACACCGAAAGTTTGATGAGGTGTTTCCATCTGGTTTGACATTGGGTACTGGTGACAATATCATACTTTTTACAAATGCTAATGCGATCACGCAATTTTTGCCAAGTGCAGGTAAAGAAGCAGCTCTGACTCAAACATATATTGACCCAGCTTCGCTTGAATTGAAAAATTCTTTTATATCTGAACTTGCAGCATTGGTACTAACTGTAGAATTTGACACAAAAATTGAAGATTTTGCAAGCTCACCTCATCGCTTGGGAGACTGTAAAGTAATCTCAGGAATATTTGCAGGCATGAAAGTAGATAAATTAATTCAGATTTGTCATAGAGCAATTTCTGGTGAGAATGTAGGCTATCCAATCCGTGCATTGTATAGAATGACTTCTGTCCTCAATTATCAATTTGTGCCTGGTTCATTTGCAGAGCCAATTATAACTATAAAATAAGACGTGAAATCAAGGTGTGAACCAGCCGTAGACTAATCGGGTTTTTTTTTGTTAAAATACATCTAATTAAAGAAACATATTTATTTAATTTAACGTATTAACTACTAAATAGTAATTATTTAGTTCGTATTCTAGATACTATTTTCTCCCGTGTATTTACAGTGTTCCTCCCTTTAATTTGATTACTTATTATTAAATTTATAAATATTGGTTATGAAGAAAGTAGTATTCCTTTTAGGAATTATTTTATGTTCATTAAGTTTGAATGCACAGGACTTTTTCGATGATGTTGAACCAACAAGTTCGACACAGTATAGAGAGTCTGCGGAGTCAACTACCTTAAGAACAGAAAGAGCAGGAAACTGGGGAACACGCCCAAGACCAGGAAATGTTGCTCAATATATGTATGCTAACTTTCAGGAAGTTTTTCCAGAAGGTTTGACTTTAGGTGCAGATGATAAAACGATTCTTTTTACTAATTCAAGAGCAATTACAAGGGCTTTGCCATCATTTGGTACTCCAAGAAAAATCGTAGAAAGCTTGGTTGATCCAACAGCGAGAGAGTTGAGTAATTCATTCGCTTCAAAAGTTGCTGCTCTTACTATGGTAGTAAAATTTGACAGATTCGATAAAAACTTTGCAACATCTCCACACGAAATTGGAACTTGTGCATTTAGAGAAGGTATTTGTTCTGGTATGACGGTAGATAGACTTTTAGCAAAAGCAAACTTAGCTTTGGCAGGAAAAAACGCGGGCTATCCAATTAAAGTGTTAGATAAAATGGTTGCCGTATTATTAGCTAGTTACCAATCTGGTACTTTAACCGATCCGATTTTAATTCCAGGTAAGGATGGTAGTGCATTAATAGGAAGATAATATTTTAGTAAAATAGAATATTTTAGGGTTTGGTCCCAACTTGCAGAATGATGTGGGTTGGGACATTTTTTTATATTATTTTTAATTTTAATGCAACTTTTTTTGATTAAAAATCGTATTATTAAATAGTGCAATGTGTTTATTCCTTCCTTTTGCAGTATCTCCTCGAATTTTTTATATTCTTTTCTGAAAACATTAACAGATTTTTCAATTCTAATTTTTATGAAAAAACTATTTTTTCTAATATGTCTATCATTTATTTCTTATTTAGCTGATGCGCAAAATGTTACAAGGCAAGTACAAAACGAAAGACAAATAAATCGTGCCGTTTTAAGGACGCATACTGCTGCTGCTTGGGGGGCTTCTCCACAAGGTTATAATGCAGGTGCCTATATGCACAAACATTTTAAAAGAGTTTTTCCTGATGGATTATCGATTGGAGGAAGAGAGAAGACGGTGGTTTTTACAAATGCTCAAACATTGACAGCTTTTTTGCCAGCCCAAGGAAGGTTTCGTGTACTTAACGAATCTTTGACAGATCCACAAAAAAGAGATATGAGAAATACTTTTTTATCTAATGTGATTGCACTGACGCTTAGTGTATCATTTGATGAAAAAATTGAAAGCTTTTCTCCTTCAAATATAGATTTGGGAGACATGTTTGTCGCTCGTGGCAAGCTTATAGGTATTAGTGTTGCAGAAATTTTAGAAGAAGCAAATAAAACCATTGCAGGTTTTGACAGTCGATTTAGTTATTTGGAACTTAGTGAGGCATTAATTAAAATAAATGAAAATTATTTAGATGGTGAAATTACAGGAAACTATCTAGTTGAAACACTTGACGGCTCTACGTTAACCGAAGCTAAACGATCAATGTTGAGACGATAAAAATAGTTCCTTTGTCTTTTTGGAGTGTGTGATAGATCAAGTGCATTTATTACACACTCTTATATTATTATATTTGATGTAAAATCCTTTGCCAAAATAATTATATACATGCTCAGTAATTAAGTTGGTTTGTCTGCTCAAGCTATTTTCGTCTCAGTATATAACGCTAAACAGGATTTTATTTTGAGAATTATACTTTTCTTTTATTTATTATTAATTTCTTTTCGAATAAATGCTCAACAAGTAAAAGTTGACGGCAGTAGGCCTTATTTATTTCATTCAGTAGAAGGGAAAGAAGAATTGCATGACATAGCTTTAAGATATGGTGTGGCAATTCCTGCATTAAAAAAAGCTAATAATTTAAATAACAACAACATTGATTCTCTAGAGCAAGTCAGAGTTCCATTTCCTATACAGCGAGCAAAAACTCAAATACATCCTGGCAAATTTGTTTTCCACAAAGTTACAGAAGATGAAAAGTTGCATACCATTGCAGATTTTTATAAAATAAGCCTTGCGGAACTGAGAAGGGCAAATAAATTAAAATCTAATAAATTAGATCCTGGTTCTTATGTTATAATTCCCAATACATTTAAGCACATAATGCACAAAAATAAATTGGTTGTGCGTGGCTTTCTTTCTTTAGGCTTTTTCTCTGGAACCGACTGGGCTGGAGAATCTTCTACCAATTACCACATTCGTGGACAGTTTAATCTTCAGAATACATATGAGAAAAAATGGTTGAGAATGCTGTCTTATGTGAATACTTCGATTGGCTATCGCCACGAACTTGGAAAGTATTTTTTCAAAAACGTAGATCAATTTTCCTTAAAACAACAAGTAGAATTAAAAATAAAAAATGGTTTTGCGCTCTATGCATTAGGTTCTGTACGTAGTCAACAATTTGATAATTATCGCTATATAAATGAGGTGAAAGAACTAACATCCTCTTTTATGGCTCCAGGCTATGTTAATTACTCTGCTGGCTTGACTTATAGTAATGATTATTTATTATTGGATTTTGGATTGTATGAAATGAGAAGCGTTTATGTGTTACAAGATAAAGTTTATAAAGAAAGGGAATCTGCTTTTGGTGTACTTAGGGGAGATAAGTTCTTTGGTATACATGGTTTTTCATTACGAGCAGACTTAGACTTGTATAACAGTGAAAAATTTAATACCAATGCCAGCTTTTTTGGTTTTTACAATAAAGACATTATAACGCTGGATTTTAGGGCAGAACTAACTTATCGAATGCACAAGATGATCAAACTCACTTTATTAAATGAAATTGTCTATGACAACTTTGAGGAATCAACATTTCATTATCGTGCAGAGGTGTTGCTCGGAGTTTCTTTTATAAAATATTAAGGGACAGTTAATAATTCTCTGTTCTTAAAGGTGTCTCTTTTATAAAGTATTAGTCCCTTCTGCCCCAAGTTCATCTTTTTGCACTTCCCTTTCTTCTTTAATTGTTGGTTGCTAGTTTTATGCTATTAATTTTCTCAAAAGCCAGCAGCCAAAAGCCAAGGGCAAACAGCCAAAAGCTAAAAACACACTGTTTCTTTTTTTATACAATGCTGTCTGATAATTTGTAATTTTGGTTATGAAATAATAGGCATCTATCACTGATAATCATTGTTTTGTATTTTTATATTGATAAATTATTGTGTAATTTAATTTGTAATATTTTGATTTGTAGTTTTCTGCACAAAATGTTTTGGTGTTAACTTTAAACTTGTTTTAATTGGCACACAATTTGCTCCCTTATAATTACACGCACTTCTCAATTAAAGTTTCACACAACTCATATTTATTTAAAATTGTTTTTCACAAAAATTGTGTGATTATACTTTAAGGAACAGCTCATAAATAAGTGTCCAAGTTTGATTTTTATATTTTGGTTTTAGTCAAGGCATTTTTTTTCAGCATAGCCGAGCTACGGTTAATAAAAATAACAGCATCGGCTGCCGCTCGAATAAAATCAAAAGGTATTCGGTCCGACGTTCGGTCAAAATGGACAGTTATTTTTGAACTGTTCCTAAGCATTTATAGCATTTGTATATTATTTATGTAACAATCTTTTTTCAAAATATAGGAAAAGGAAATGGGATTTGTTTAATTTTTTTTAAAGATTACTAATATGAAACAGTTTTTATTAACATTAGATGATTTGGGCGATTCTAAAAATTTTTCGGGAGATATGATTTTAACGAAAGGAATTTTGGCTGGAAAAACAGTTTCCGAAGTTTTAAGATTGTCAAATGAAACTTTAAACGGCAATGATACAGGTTACTATTTATCTGAATTAAATGCAGCTTTGTCGATGATTACTGAAAACTATGTTGTCGGTACAGCAGGTAACCGTTTGGCAACTTCTGTGCAATAGAATAATAATAAAATATTTAATGTGCGTGATATATTTGGAGTTAGAACGGCATACTAGAGAATGGGCTGTGAACTTGTGTAATGATTTTTTCAACAATTTATCACGTGCTTAAATTTTTTTTAAGTTTTAATGTTTTCAAGCTTAGATTAAGATTTTAGTTTATAATAGGTTTAATATTTTCGAGTTTAGATTAAGAGTTTGGTTTGTTATAAGTTTAATATTTTCGAGTTTAGATTAAGAGTTTGGTTTGTTATAAGTTTAATATTTTCGAGTTTAGATTAAGAGTTTGGTTTGTTATAAGTTTAATATTTTTTTTGATTAAATGCTTTTTGTAATGGTTTAGCATTTTAATTAATATTTTTTTTCATAATAGGTTTAATATTTTTTTTGTTTAAATACTTTATTTATAGTAGGTTTAGTATTTTGTTTTTACATAATAGGTTTAGTGCTTCGTTTGTGATAAATTTAGTGTTTTAGTTTTTTTTATAATACTTTTTTGATTAAATACTTTTGGGTTTAGTGTTTGATTTATAGGTTTAGTATTTTAATTAATATTTTTTTTCATAATACGTTTATTTTTTTTGATTAAACATTTTGTTTATAGTGGTCTAGTTAAAATTTTAGTCGATAATAGTTATGATATTTTTGTTACTTAGACTAGAATTTTAAAATGTAGATTTAGTATAAGTTTAATTTTTTTTATGGTTTGGGAGTGTTATTAAAATTGGTTATTTTCAAGCTCCCAACTTTTGATTTAGTTTTGGTTTTTGGTTAGATACAAGAAACTCTGATGAGCAATTAGCCCATCAGAGTTTCTTTTTTATGAATGCTTCAATGCCAGAATATTGACTGAGCACTTTCAATTTTCAACCTTCAATTTTCAACCATTTTTAGTACTCCAATAATTCCCGAATAACCTCCGTTACTTTCTCCGCATTTGGTAATATCTCCTTTTCCAAAATGGTATTAACAGGAATGGCAGGTAAATTTTTAGAACCAATAATTTTTACAGGAGCATCTAAATGCTCAAAGCAACTTTCTGAAATGCGCCCCGCAATACTCTGAGCAAAAGAATTATCTATTGTTTCCTCTGTAAGAACAATGGCTTTGTTGTGTTTTTTTACTGAAGCATAAATAGCATCTATATCCAATGGATTTAAGGTTCTCAAATCTAAAATCTCAATTTGTCCATCAAAGTTTTTAGCTGCATTTAATGCCCAGTGAACACCCATTCCATAAGTGACAACAACCAGCGAATCACCCAGCTCAACACTTTCACTAGAAGCCTCTAAATACACATTTGCTTTTCCCAAAGGAACAATATAATCCTCATCAGGTTCAATCGTTTTTGCCGCATCAGTTCCAGGAACCTTTGACCAATACAAACCCTTATGCTCCAACATCACAACAGGATTAGGGTCATAAAAAGCAGCCTTCAACAAGCCTTTCATATCCGCTGCATTTGAAGGATAAACAATTTTTATTCCCTTAATTCCAAGCAAACTCGTCTCCACACTTCCCGAATGATAAGGACCACCGCCACCATAAGCACCAATAGGAACTCTTATTAAGGCTTGAACAGGAAATTTTCCATTAGAGAGATAGCAAGACTTTGCCGCCTCCGTCGCCAACTGATTCAGACCTGGCCAAATATAATCTGCAAACTGAACCTCCACAATTGGCTTACAACCCGTTGCCGACATCCCAACCGTAGAACCAATAATATAAGCTTCTTGAATTGCTGTGTTAAAAACCCTATCATCACCAAACTTCTGAGCCAAGGTTGCCGCCTCTCTAAATACACCACCCAAACGACCTCCAACATCTTGACCATAAAGCAATGACTCTTCATGTTTTTTCATGATTTCTTCAACGGCAAAGAGCGCGGCATCCACCATCACTACTTTTTTTCCACCCTCAGGAGCACGAATGCCTTTTTCCTCTTTAATTGGAGTTTCCGCAAAATCATGAAGATACAAATCATCAATGCTTGGTTCTTCGGCAGCAGTAGCATTTTTAAAATCGTCCTCAACTTGTTTTTTTACCGCATCCTCAATTTTCGATAATTGCTTTTTGCTAAATCCAGCAGATTCTAAATACGGTATAAATTTTGTCAATGGATCATCCAGTAAATCTTCTGCCAAATCTTCCTCTGGGCGATACCACTCTTTTCTAACACCCGATGTATGATGCCCCAACAACGGAACCTTAGCATGAACCAAAATTGGTGCTCTTTCTGTCCTCGCAAAATCATATGCTTTGGACATCACTTTATAAGACTCTAAAAAATCACTACCATTAACTCGTAATCGTGACATGCCTTTGAATCCCGCAGCGTATTCATAAGCATCCATTGCACGAGCTTCAGCCGCTGTCACAGAGATGCCCCAATCATTATCCTGAACCAAATACACAATTGGAAGTTTCTTAAGTACTGCAAACTGAAAGGCCTCAGAAACTTCTCCTTCTGTAACAGAACCATCTCCCAAAGAGCAAAGAACAATAGGATTGCCCTTAACGTGAGCAATTTTTTTCTCACTCAAATATTTAATGCCCTGAGCCACACCCGTAGCAGGAATAACTTGCATGCCCGTCGCACTAGATTGATGAGGAATCGTTGGAAATCCCTTCCCTTTAAAAGAAGGATGACTATAATAAGACCGTCCCCCTGAAAATGGATCATCTTTTTTCGCCAATAACTGAAGCATCAATTGATATGGACTAAATCCCATTCCCAATAACAAAGATTCATCACGATAATAAGGAAAAGCAAAATCAATCTCTTTCAACAAAAAGCCAGCTGCAAGTTGAATAGCCTCATGCCCCCTTGAAGTAGAATGAACATATTTTGCGATAGTCCGATTTTCATCATAAACCAATGCCATATATTTAGCTGAAAGCATCAGTTCATAAGCCTTTTTTAAGACTTTCTTTGATACAATTGACTTGTGGGGTGTCTGAATCATTTCCATATTTTGTTTGCTTTTAAGATAGTGCGAAGATAAGCCAATATTTTGTAAGCCCAAGTACAATAAATAGGAGCAGCCAAGTTCGTCCTTCACATTTCCCTTCCACAATAAAAACATTCTCGCATTCTCGCATTCCTGAATTCTCGCATTTTTTCAATTCGTAATTCGTAATTGATTCCTGAATTGGTTCAAAATGATTAAATTTGTTCTTAGTTACATCATGATAATGCCATATTCAGGGTAGAAATGATAAAAGAAGACAACTTTCTAATATGTTTATTGCGTTTTTAATGTATAATGAATTAATATTGATGTAGAGACATCGCGTCAAAGATATTGGATGTCTACAAAATAAAAAAAGGTCAATGACAGAATTACCTGTAGTAAATAAAAGCAAGCACACAAAAAAGCCAGATTGGTTAAGAGTTAAATTACCAGTAGGAGAGAAATTTAAAAAAGTTCGTTCACTGGTTGATGAATACAAGCTACATACCATCTGTGAGAGTGGTAATTGCCCTAATATGGGCGAATGTTGGGGAGCTGGTACAGCAACTTTTATGATTTTGGGTAATGTTTGTACAAGATCTTGTTCTTTTTGTGCGGTTGCCACTGGTCGTCCTCCTGAATATGATGAAGATGAACCGAGAAGGGTAGGGGAAGCGGTTAAATTAATGGGAGTTAAACATTGCGTACTAACTTCTGTCAATCGAGATGAACTAAAGGACAAAGGGGCCTTTATATGGGCAGAAACAGTGAGACAAGTAAGACTCGCTTCACCAAATGTCACAATAGAAACGCTAATTCCCGATTTTAAGGCTAATTGGGAAGCGTTGGAGATGGTTGCAGTAGAGAAACCAGAGGTTGTTTCACATAATATGGAAACCGTTAAAAGCCTATACAGGCTAGTTCGACCTCAGGCAAAGTATGAAAGAAGCCTTGAACAAATAAAAAGAACCAAAGATTTTGGCTGTAGAACAAAGTCTGGCATTATGTTGGGTTTAGGAGAAGAGAAAGACGAAGTGATTCAAATTATGGATGACTTGTTACAGAATGGTTGCGATGTTTTAACATTGGGGCAATATTTACAGCCTACAAAGCATCATTTGCCAATAAACAACTTTGTTCATCCCGATGTCTTTGCGGAGTTTAAAGAAATTGGCTTGGAAAAGGGGTTTGATTTTGTTGAAAGTGGTCCATTGGTTAGATCTTCTTATCATGCTGAAAGACATATAGGTAAGTAGACACCGATCACTAAGGAATAGTTATGATTTTTCAAATCCAGTTAGTAACTTGTCTTTTTATAAAAACAGCTTTTTACGTATTGATTGCCGATTTAGAAATAAATTATGCTTAAAAATCTGTATAGTTTAATTATTCCTGATGATAATTAGCCTAAAATGGGCTGTTTGATAGCACCTAAGTCATTTTACTGTTAAAATAAATGACTCACTACTAAAAAATTATATCTGAATAATTAAATTTGTTAGAATATACACTTACTAAGTAAATGAAAAAAATAAGTTGAGCCAAAATTTGTTATTAGATTTTTTTGATTTACTAGGCAAAAAAGTCAAGTCGGTCCGACGTTCGGTAGCAGGGCTATCGAATGTCGAACCAGATTATTTTTTAACAACGGAAATCAGAAAAAAATGATGATAAATTGGTTCAAGTTATTCTTTTCGCTTTACTAAAACACTTTTGAAATCGAAAAAAAACAAATTCTTTATTAATATGAAAAAAATTTTATCACTATTTGCCCTTATTTTTATTGGAGCGGGATTTTTGTATTGGAATGGAGACAGTCCAGATAATAAATTATCTCAAACTGATAACAAATTTGTCACAGAGCAACAGCAAAGACCCGCTTTTAAGTATTTACAAGGTCTTTTAGCCAACCCTAAAACTGGGAAAATTGATGCTACTGCACAATATCGAGCGATGAACCAAGCGAAATCTTTAAAAGATCAAGCTCTATCCGCCAATAAAACATCAACATTAGAGAAATCTGTTGTTTGGGAAGAACTTGGTCCTAACAACATTGGTGGTCGATCAAGAACTTTATTGATCGACAAAGACAATGATCAATTATTGTATTCTGGTAGTGTAACTGGTGGATTGTTTAAGTCAAATGATGGTGGTGCTAATTGGGAATTAATTCCTGCATCAATAGATGCTGGATGTACCACTATTTCTACAATGGTTCAAGCTGATGATGGAACCATTTATATTGGTACTGGAGCTGACTGGGAGACATCATCTTCAACTGGCGATGCTTATTTTCCAGGAACTGGAATCTTTAAAGTCGAAAAAGTAGGAAGTGATTCTCTTAGCTTTGAATTATTATCTAAAACTGATCCAAGCCAAGACGAGGATTGGCTTTTTGTAAACAGAATCGCTATAACTAATGTCACTGGAAGCCCAGTTTTATTTGCTGCAACTCGTGGTGGATTAAAGAGATCTCAAAATGGAGGTATTTCTTGGCAATTTGTTAAAGAAAATAATGAAGATTTAACAGGAATATCTCAGGATGTTGCTGTTGGTGCAAACGGCATTGTTTATGCTACTGTCACCAATCAATTTTTTAAATCTACTGACGGATCTGAGTTTATTCAATTAGATGCTGGTGATGATGCCAACGGAGATGGAAACACAGATGATGGATTAAATGATTTAGGTAAATTTCCTAGAGTTATTGGTAGAAAGGTGATTGCACCTGCTTTATCTGATCCTAATGTTGTTTATATTGTTAGTGTGGATGACGATGAATGTTTGGGTGGAGTTTATCGATCAGTAAATGGTGGAGTTTCTTTTGAAATAATTGGAGAGAAAAGTGATAAGTTTAGACCTATGTTTAATGGAGTTCAATGCCAAGGCTCATATGATTTGTGCTTAACTGTTGATCCAAATGATGCTAATTCTATATTTTTGGGAGGAATTACTTTGTGGAAATGGTCTTTAGGAACGGACTGGGTAGCTGTTGGTGCCAATTGTTCATTTACAGATATTGTAATAGATCAATTAAACTGTATACATGCTGATAAGCAAGGGTTGTTCTACCATCCTACTAATTCAGATATCTTATATTGTACGAACGATGGTGGAATTTATGTTTCTGAAAATGCCACAGATGCTTCACCTGATTTCAGACCTATTAATAAAGGGTTTAATACTTTGCAAGTATACAAGTTAGGTGCTAGTCATAAGGGAGAAGTTTTGGCTGGTACACAAGACAACGGAACAAATATCTTGACTTATGACTTCAATTCTTTCCAATCTGGTAGTAGATTATTGGGAGGTGATGGTGGTTATTCTGATATTTCAAACATTGACTCTAAAGTTTTATTTGCTGAAACTCAAAATGGTCAATTATATCGTTCTACAAACAGTGGTGCCAGCTTTGGATGTATCATAACTGTAATTGGTGATGAGTGGTACAATTCAAGTGATGATGGTTGCATTATCAAAGGTGGTGGACAGTTTATTCACCCTTTTACATTGTGGGAAGATACAAGACTATATTACAAAATTAAGGCTTGGGAGCCTGCAAGAGTTTATACAGCTGATGATATTTTTATTGATACTATTAGACATCAAGGTCAAGATTTTATCATCACAACTGATAGAAGCTTGTTTGATGCTGAAGTTGAAAATGTATATACTGCTGATGAAATTTATCTAGCTTTTGATTTGTTAAATCAAGAAATATTAGATAATCCCAATAGTGAGAAATTTAGAAGAGCAAAATATGCTTCTGGTGGAAATAGTGGTACGGTTGTTCTTACTTTGGATGCTTTAAAGCCTGGTAAAACTCCTGAATGGGCTGACTTGACAAATGGTAGAATTATGTGTGGTTTTGAATGGGTATATGATACTACAGAAATAATTATATTATTAGATACTATTTCTAATGATCCATTGGTAATTGACACTATTGGTTTTGAATATGAAATTGATTCTACGGCTGAAAATTTATGTGATAACCTTCCATTAGGAAACAGTGTATCTGCACTTGAGTTTAGTAATGATGGGGATATGTTAGTTGTTGGGGCTGGAAATCCAAGTTCAAGCTCTGGAGGTGAAATTTTAAGAATTACCAACCTAAATGAAGCAGCAGGTAAATTGATTGATTTAAGTGAGACAGAAAGCTCAAGAGATGTTTTCCCTGTTGTTGATACTTTCAGAATGTTCCCATTTGCTGGTAGATACATTACTGATATTGTCATTGATCCAAATGATAAAGATCACGTAATTGTTACTGTTGGTGGATTTGGGGAAGAGGATTTCGTTTTTGAATCTACTGACTTTAGATCTAGTGAACCTACCTTTGAATCTATTCAAGGGAATTTACCTGAAGCTCCTGTTTATTCTGCTGTTATTTTAAGAAGTAACAATGCAGCAGCAGGTGATACTAAAGGAAATGTTTTAGTTGGTACAGCTTATGGTATGTACTACGGTGAAGACGGTGATTGGGAATATCAATCAAACGGAGTTGGTCAAGTGCCTGTTTTTTCTTTAAGAGAAGAACCTATGGCAAGAGTTCAACCTGATAAAAACTTCAAATCATACGTAGTTTATGCTGGTACACATGGTCGCGGTGTTTTCCGTACTACATCCTTTACAGATGAGTCAGTTGACCCTGATGCTATCAAATTGCCAAACCTTCAACCGACTGCTATTGAGGATATTCAAAATACTGCCTCAATTAATATCTACCCTAATCCTGTAAGTGATTTTGCAACGATAGAGATTGATGTTCAAGAAAATAGCGATATCCAAATCGGTGTTTATGATATTTCAGGTAAACTAGTTCAAATTGAGCAAGATAGAATGGTTCCTATTGGAAAACACAATTTTACTCTTGATGCAACAAACTTGAAATCAGGAAATTATATTGTTTCTATGACTGATGGTAAACAAGTTGTTTCTAGAAAGTTAGTGGTAATGAAATAATTACAATAATTAATAAAATAAGAAACCCCATTTTGCCTTTGGCAAAATGGGGTTTCTTTTTTCTATCTCTACTTTATCATTGCCCTGCCATAAAACAAGAACGACAACGTGGCTCATAAATATCTTTTTCACCTAGTAAAACTCTATCATCACTGGCACTTTTTCTATAGGAATGAGTAGCCAAACCTCCACATTGTACACAGATGGCATGTAACTTGGTTACATAATCACTAATTGCCATCAAATTGGGCATTGGTCCAAAAGGCTTCCCTAAGTAATCTTTATCCAAGCCTGCAACAATTACCCTGATGCCCTTTCCTGCCAATAGTTCACATACATCTGGTAACTCTTCATCAAAAAACTGTGCCTCATCTATTCCAACAACTTCTACATTTTCTGCTAATAGTAAAATATGTTGAGAATTATTAACGGGCGTCGAGCGAATCCTGTTTTTATCGTGTGAAACAATATCCTCTTCATCATAACGATTGTCGATTTGAGGTTTAAAAATTTCTACTCGTTGGTTGGCTATCTTAGCGCGTTTTAAGCGTCTAATTAGTTCTTCTGATTTACCAGAAAACATCGATCCACAAACAGTTTCGATCCAACCCTGGTTTGTTTTGTAAAAATGTGGTTCTATATACATTTTAATATGTAAGGTTCTGCAATTAAGTTGACTGTGTTTTTAACGCTGTTTCAATATTTGAATATATCATTTAAAATTCTTAGAATTGTTAAAACGCTCGCAATAAATTTAAATATTTATATGTTCTGATAATGAACTAGAAAAAACAACTACTTTATTGTATTTTTGGTGGTAGTAAAGTGAAAAAAATAAGTTCACTATTTAGACGAGCTTATTTTTTTCTTATTTATCTTTAAAAAATCCTTACATAGCAGGGCTACGGAAGTATTTTTTTAAGATAAATAAGGACAAAAGAAGTCTGGTCCGACATTTCGGTCCAAATTGTGGAAGTTATTCTTTTCGCTTTACTTAGTAAGTAAAACTAGTTAGCAATATTTTTTATATAAGTGTTAATTATGGCTTTTTTGATAGTCTAATGTAAGAAAATTGCGTATTTGGAAATTAAAAACTGCATACTATGAATAGTAACATCAACAAAGTGGAACTCGTGCTTAGAAAGATCAATTATCTTTTTGAATCACTTGATCCCAATCAAGTGAATCCTTCTAGCCTTGAAATTGCTTTACTTAAAAGATATGCAGTAGACCTCTATGATAACATTCTCCAATATGAAGAGTCCAATGATCATATTAATGAAAAACCATTTAATTTTCTTAATGAGCAAGATACGGCAAGCGAATCAAATTTTGCTGATAATGTAGGTGAAATTAATGCTTATTCATCTGAACACGATATTAAAGATGTAAAAGATGAAGTAACAGAGGACTTGACTAATATCTTGGCGGAAGTTAAAAGAAAAAATAACTTTGAAACTGAGGAAGATGAAATCGATGCTGGTGGTGTAGAAAATGTTAACAGTGCTTTCGATTGGGAATTACCAGAGGAAGAGACTAGTGAGACAACATTGAATGAGATAAATGAATATGAATCACTTGATAGTTATGAAGCACCACAATTCGAAACCCCTCAGTTTAATGAACCGAAGATTGAAAGCATACCAGAGATAGAAGAGTCTGTCGCAGAAGAAGAGCCTTTTATTCTCAATAAATTGGAAAATAAACTTCCTGAGATAAATTCAGAACCAGAGCCCAAATTTGAACCAGAACCGAAATTTGAACCAGAACCAGAGGTAGAGGTAGAACCTGAAAAAACAGTACCACCACCTAAAGTTTTTGACATACTTCAAGAAAATCTCAACAATCCTGAACCGAAAACAAAACCTCAAACAAATAATAACTTTGTTGATACAGCAAAGACAGATGTTTTGACAAATATTGCTTTTAAGCTCAAAAGAGATCAAGACCGCATCATTCAAAATGATGAAGTTAAAAAAACACCTACTCAACAAACACTCAACGATAAAATTGTTAATGACAAAGTGGAGGAACCTAAAAATTTAATGGATCGCCTTAGAACTGCTGGAAATTCAAGAAAAAAATTCAATATCAGCTACAATCAAAGATTTGGATTTGTAAGAGAATTGTTTGGTGGAGACGGTGGAACCTACGAAGGAACATTGAATGAATTAGGAAAATGTAAAAATGTAATAGAAGCCTTCACATACATCAATCTTCATGTAAAAATGAAATATCACTGGAAAGATGAAAATCCAACCGTAAAAGAATTCCAACAAGTTGTAAAAGATTATTTCCTAAACGATTAATTGTAGGGGCAGCCTTCACGGCTGCCCTTTTTTTATTTCTTATATCACTCTCTCAGGATCAAAGCCCTCTAAATTATCCGCAACCTTTCTCAAAAAACTACCGCCCATCGCACCATCAACCGTTCTATGATCATAAGACAAAGACAAAAACATCAAATGTCTAATAGCAATCACATCACCATATTCCGTCTCTAAAACAGCAGGCTTTTTCTTAATAGCACCCGTTGCCAAAATAGCCACTTGCGGCTGATTGATGATAGGAGTACCACTCAAATTACCAAAAGTACCAACATTGGTTACTGTAAAAGTACCATCCTGAACATCAGCAGGAGCCAATTTGTTATTTCTAGCCTTATTAACCAAACCATTCACAGCCTTTGTAATACCAGTAAGATTTAAATTATCTGCACCCTTAATAACTGGCACAATCAAATTACCAGAAGGCAAAGCAGTTGCAATGCCAATATTAATATCTTTTTTAAGGATAACATTATAGCCATCAATAGATGCATTGACACCAGGGAATTCCTTAATGGCATTGGTTACAGCTTCAACGAAAATTGGTGTGAAAGTAATGTTTTGACCTTCACGCTTTTTAAAATCACCCTTGATCTTATTTCTCCAATTAACCAAATTAGTAACGTCAGCTTCCACAAAAGAAGTAACGTGTGGAGAAACCTGCTTTGACATTACCATATGATCAGCAATCAACTTTCTCATACGATCCATCTCAACAATCTCAACATTGCCACTTACACTTGCTTGACCATTATAAGCAGAACCAGCAACATTATTACTTGGTGATACCAAAGTCTTTTGCACATTTTCAGGTTGTGCAATAGTTTTAGGTTGCGCAACAGCTGGACTACCATTCTTTAAATAAGAAAGAATATCTTTTTTAGAAACCCTTCCATCTTTTCCAGTTCCAGGAATTGTCTCCAACTGATCCATTGAAATACCCTCAGTTCTTGCAATATTCATTACCAAAGGAGAGTAAAAACGACCACTTTGTTTGTCAGTCGTAATTGAATTAGTGGCAGCTGGAGCTGGCGCAATAGTAGCTGATTGTTGCAATGGTTCCATAACCTTTTTTACAACAGCTTCTACAACAGCAGGCTCAACCTTTGCTGGTTCAGCAGCACCAGAATCCACACTAGAAGATTCCCCTTCTGTATGAAGGTAAGCAATGACCGTTCCCACAGTAATTGTTTCATCTTCAGAAAACAATATTTTACCCATAATCCCAGCTTCAGGAGCTGGTACTTCCGAATCAACTTTATCCGTAGCTATTTCCAATATGGATTCATCCTGTTCAACAGGGTCGCCTTCCTTTTTTAACCATTTCAAAATGGTAGCCTCCATAATACTCTCGCCCATCTTGGGCATGATTAAATCTATTTTTCCCATTTGCTGGTTATATTTTCGTATTTATAAATTTTTTTTGCAAAATTAATTAAAATTCCTGTATGGGCAATCCTTGCGCTTGTTCTTTCTCTAAATCTCCCCCTCATTCGTCAAAATAAATCTCCTCAATTCACTCAAAGCCAGATTCGCTGACATTTGAATGTTCAAGTCTCTATGCTTAGTCATCTGAAACTTCTTTGCTAAAACAGCATCTTTAGAAGCAAAAGCCATCCAAATAGTCCCAACAGGTTTATCAGGAAGACCACCTGAAGGACCTGCAATACCAGATGTTGCTATAGCAAAATCTACATTCAACAACTTCAATGCACCTGTTGCCATTTGTTCCACTGCTTCTTGACTAACGGCACCATGCTGTTCTAAAGTATCTTTTTGTACGCCCAATAAGCTACTTTTGATACTATAAGAATAAGCAACAACACTTCCCTCAAAATAAGCAGAGCTTCCAGGAACAGAAACCAAGTTGGCTGCAATCTGTCCACCAGTACAACTTTCAGCAATGCCCATAGTAGATTTTCGCGCCATTAACATTTTACCAATAGCCTCTTCCAACAATTCATCATCATAAGCAAATACCCACTTTTTACCCAATCGCTCCTCAATTTTGTCGGCAAACTTGTCCACGTCTTTTTTAAGAGTATTTTCATCTGTACCCATTGCTGACAATCTCAATCTCACAACAGCGAGGTTTGGAAGATAAGCCAATTTAATATGCGGAGGCAAATTCGATTCAATATCTTCTATCTGGGCAGCAAGCATCGTTTCACCAACCCCAGCAGTCATAAGTGTTTTGTGATAGATTCGAGTTTCAGGCATCAATTTTTTTAGCTCTGGAATGATGTCATTATTCATGAAATTCTTCATTTCATAAGGCACACCAGGCATTGATATAATCATTTTTCCACCTTTTTCATGCCAAGTTGCAGGAGCCGTTCCTTTGGTATTTATAAAAAGCTTGGTATCATCAGGAACTAATGAAACCTTCTTGCCATGTTCAGTTAAAGTTCTGCCACGACTCTCAAAATAAGCCTCAATCATGCTTAATATTCCCTCGTGAACCACCAAATTTTTACCAAAATACTCAGCAAGTGTTTCTTTGGTTAAATCGTCTTTTGTCGGTCCCAACCCTCCTGTTGTCAAAATAATATCAGAAGATTTCATACTTGTTTCAATTGCTTGAATGATATGCTCAGGTGTATCAGAAATAGAAATAATCTCATGAACAATGATTCCAATTTGATTCAATTCCTTGCCCATCCAAGCCGAATTAGTATCAATCGTTTGACCAATCAAAATCTCATCTCCAATTGTAATTAAGGTAGCTTTCATGCGGCAAAGATAGTATTTTTTGGGGTGCGAGAACAAACTAAAAGACACAGCAAATCGTTCTTTATTTTGAAGACTAATACAGAAATGAAAATCTGTTCAGTACATTTTTGAAAAAAAGCGTCATTCCAGAATTTTCAAGGTGTAACTTAAGAAAATATTTGGTATATCTATTAAACACTTGAAAGAAAAAAACGTCTAAATAGTTGATTCATATTGTCTAGCAATTTGTCTAGCAATTTGAATTTGGTTATTTTAGAGAAAAAAAGAGAAAAAATGAAAAAAGTAGCAATTCTATTTTGCATATGCATGATGTTTGGAGCCTGCTCTTCAACAAATATTTTGAATGATGTAGGCAAAGTTTTAGACGACATGACTGGTCAATCAGGAGCTTTAAGCAATAAACAAATTGGTGATGGTTTAAAAGAAGCCCTAGTTCAAGGAATTACAAAAGGAGCGGGTCAGGTTTCTAAAACAAACGGATACTTTAAAAATCCACAAATTAAAATTCCTTGGCCTGCTGATGTGAAAAAAGTTGAAAACACCCTACGCGATATAGGATTGGGTGGAGAAGTGGACAAAGTAGTACTTAATTTAAACCGTGCTGCTGAAGATGCTGCCAAAAAAGCAAAACCTATATTTATTGGAGCCATTAAACAACTAACTTTCCAAGATGTAATGAGTATTTTGAAAGGAAGCGACAGTGCTGCAACAGATTTTTTGAAAAGAACAACCAGTACACAATTGGGAAATGAATTTTCACCAGTTATCCAAACTTCTCTTGACAAAATGGATGCAACGAAACACTGGGGTTCGGCAATCAATAAGTATAATAAAGTGCCATTTGTAACGAAAGTAGATCCAGATTTGAATGGATACGTTACCCAAAAAGCAATGGACGGTTTGTTTACAATGATTGAAAAAGAAGAAATGAAAATCAGAAAAGACCCAGTCGCAAGAACAACAGACCTACTAAAAAAAGTATTCAAACTACAAGATTCATAAAAAACACCCAATGATGCTCGTAGAGACGTTGCATGCAATGTCTAAAATCTTGCGAAACCACTAAAATTAACAAAAAAAAACACAAGTCGCCTGCTTACAGCACGCGACTTGTTGTATTTTTGTACTAAAAAGAAAAACGATGTCTGAAATCAAAGATAGAATAGTTAGCATCTACACAGAGCAAACACCCAATCCGGAGAACATAAAGTTTGTAATCAACAAAATGTTGTACAGCCACAACAGCATTGATTTTCCAGATGCAGAAAGCGTACAGGGGCAGTCTCCGTTTGCCGATGCATTGTTTGGATTAGAATCTGTGAGAACAGTTTTCATTGCCAACAACTTTGTAACCATTGGAAAAACCTCTGATAAAGAGTGGATTGAAATCATTCCAGAGATAAAAGAATTCATCAAAGAGTATTTAAAAGAAGACAAAGAGGTGTTGAGTTTGGATAAAATAGCTGAAAAAGCTTTAGCCGAAGAAAAAGACATCGAAGAAAATTCATCAGAAGATGATGCAGAAATGATTGTCAAAATCAAAGAGCTACTTCAAAAATACGTTCAGCCCGCTGTCGAAATGGATGGAGGAGCCATCGTCTTTAAAAGCTACGACGAAGGCATTGTAACATTAGGAATGCAAGGAGCTTGCAGCGGTTGCCCATCATCAACCATAACGCTTAAAGCAGGCATCGAAGGAATGATGAAAAGAATGATTCCTGAAGTAAAAGAAGTGGTTGCGGAAGCAATGTGATTATACAAGGTTTACTTTTTTGAGGGCATTTAATCAATTAAAAAATCTGTAATTAAGCCACAATGATCTGAACTATTCAATTTGAATCGTTTGGAATAGGTGTTTTTTATGTTTCCTCTGAAAAATGTGTAATCAATTCTGAATATTTTTGGGAAACCTGGAAATATTCCATAAGTACAATTTAAAAAATACTTATTTGCAAACGAATCTGTAAACCCGTTTTCAATTATTTTATCATACATAGTTTGACAGGATGTCATATTAAAATCTCCAATCAAAATTTGATTTTTAGTCAATTTGTTTTGGTTGAGGAAATTTAATACATCATCTAAGTATTTGTTAGTTTGATAATTGCAAGATGGCACTGGAGGAGGTGCATGTATAAAAATTATGTTTAGATATTTATTACTAATCATGACTTTTGAGTAATCACACTTATATGGTCTGCTTTTCTGGTCAAACAGATTACCAAACATGTGTAAATGTTTCTTAGTTAATGCATAGAATCCATATGTAGTTGAATCAATCAATTCAAAAGTTTCAATATAATTTCTTTTAAATTGGGGGTGCAAATCAAGATTGTTTCCGTTCCATTCGGCAAATAACCAAATATCACAATCATATTTATCGAACTTTCTCAGTTCTTCATTAGAAATTTTTCTTTCATGTAAATTCACATAACCAATTCTCAATAATTGATCTGATTTTTTTGATTGAATGCTTCTAAATGAATAATGATCTGATATTATGAAAATTACAATAGCAAAGATTGGTATAATGAAAAAGAAAGATGACTTTTTAATACTCATTTAAGCTTTCATTAGAGTTAGATGGTACTCTAACATTCATAAATACAATTGACAAAATTCGTAATTTATCTACAATATTAAATTAAGTCGTGAACAAATTTATATTTCATTTTTAACCTTGATTTAGGCGTACATCCCCTCGAATAGACCTTTATAAATCTGGGGCTTGTATACCATTCTAAACAATCGTTATGTTTAATGACTTTTGGGTTGAGAATAATTTTATTAGCTCTTTCTATTTGAACTTTAACAGTGCAATCACAGGTTCCTGATAAGGATATAAATGCCTGAGTTGTATATCGAAAATTGGATTGTAAATGAATCTCCTGAAATTCTTTGGATAAGTCAAATTCCAATTCTCCTGAATCAGAACAGCCAATTATTGAAAAAAACAATGCAAACACAAGTATATTATAAAACTCTTTCATAAGCTACAGTTACAGTTATCAGAATCAATTAATGACGTTAAACCATTATCTGCATCTTCACAACTCACACTTGGGTCTTCAAATACTAATAAATTTCCCATTATCATTTGATTGCAAACCTCTAATGTTAGTTCATGTAAACCTTGATGATAAATAAGAATATTACCTGAACAACAAATTTTATTAATAATTGACGGGTTATCATTATTAATAACAAACCCCATGTCATTGTTGAAAAGATCCATTATAGTTGCAGTTTCACAGTCTGATGTGCATTCTCGTGCTTCTCCAAACTGTCTTGCTAAATCTTCACCACAATAGATTGAATTTAGCGCATTAAATATTGTATGTCTAAATGCATCTGAGCATTCATTAGATAGATTATATCCATAAACTTTACGAGTTGCAACATTGGCTGTTAACCAATTTGAAGCTATAGATGGGCACAGAGTGGGTGTGATATCATTAATTCCTTTTCACAATCATTGGATTGTCCGTAAGGGCTGTTTCCACCAGTTAATTGATTTATGTTAAAGGTAGTATTTTTTACATAAGTTAGTAATGCATCAAGTTGACATTCGGTGTAATTTATTATGTCATCAACATACATTGTTGCATCATAAATTGGAAAATTAAAAGTATCTCCTAACCAAGTAATATTTATATAATCTTTAACACTTTGGTCTATTTCAGTAGAATTAGTTAAAACCTGTAGTACTTTACAAGTTGAAGGGCAATTACAAGCTCCACTGTTAGCAATTGAACTTGCTACATCAGTCATAACATTCAAAGGAATAGAATTGTAATCTGGACCAAACTCACCAAATAGTCCTAAATTAATATAATAAAAATCAATTATATCTTGTGGTACTGGACAAAGAAGTTTAATTATTCTTTTATCTGAAATAGTATTAGTATAATTAAATTCATTTGGGTTGTCATCGCTTATAACTAATATGTTGTGATTATTATAAATAGTAAATTCATCACCAATTTTTTTTGTAATATGTCTTAATGATGTTGGAATCTTTAAATCTTCAGGGTTTAGATCAAATAGCCTAAATGCCTTTCTTGAAATTCCAGTTCCTTTAACATCCTCATTTGAATAATAATTAGTTTTTTTAAGAATGTAAATTGAATTTATTGAATTTACCCATAATAAATTTTCGATTTTATTATTCCTAACTAGTGGTACGATAAGGATTGAATTAGCTCCATTTTTAAAAATTATATTTTTTTCAGTTGGAAACCCAAACTCTTCTTCAAATGAAGGTTTTCCTAATGTTTGCCTAAGTGTACTAGCACACCTGCTAAAAGATGCGAAATCAAATTCATTTAAAATAATACATCATCTTGATAAATAGAAATGTCATTTATATCTTTTTTATGATTTTCAACATCATCTTTGTTGCAGGAATAAAGACTTATTAAAATAAATATAATAGTAAAGTAAATAGTGTGTTTGTTCATGGTTAAGGTTTTAATAAATCTTATTACTCTAAGTGAAGATACAAAAAATATAATAATAATGCAATCACAAAACTATATAATTTGGAAAAGGAATAAAAGAGAGGAATAATTAGTTTTATTTGTTTTGGATAAATGCTTGAATTTAGGGATTAATTTGTTTTAATCCAAAACAAAAAAAATGCCCAACCACTTTACAGCGATTGGGCACAATTTATTATAAATATTTTATGAACATTTTATCTTCCTGTTTGGCTACCCATACGGATCATTGCGCAACGGAAACCGACCATAGCAGAAGCTTTGTCTTGTTCCAAACTACGACGAGTTCCAGGACGTAACCAGTACGCTCTATCTCTCCAAGACCCACCTTTAATAACACGCAAAGTATTACTAATTAAAGTAGACTCATTTGTTTGATAAGCAATTTGAGAATCCTCATCACCATCTCGGTAATCAACAACATTACTACTACGGTAATTTTCACGAGTTCCAATTTCTTCTTGTGTATACTCACGGTATTTGATTCTACCTAAACTATCTCTCTGTGGTAAACCTTCTTCATCTAAATCTTTTGTCATAAAGACGTTTCCTCTAAATGGATTGAAATCTTCCACATCAAGGTGAGACATTGGACGGTAAACATCTTGAACCCACTCGCTAACATTACCAGCCATATTGTAAAGACCAAAATCATTAGGAGCATAAGATTTAACAGGAGCAGTAATCAATGCATTATCATTAAGATTACCAGAAAGACCCATCAAATCACCACGACCTCTTTGGAAGTTCGCCATCATATCACCCATATTCTTTCCTCTTTTCTGGTTTCTCACATTCATACCAGACCAAGGATATATTTTTCTTTCTACATATCTTTCCTCATCTTTATCACCAATCAAAGCCAATGCAGCGTATTCCCACTCAGCTTCAGTTGGTAGACGATAATCAGGAAGCATAATACCATCATCAAATTTCACACTTCTTGTTTCCTCTCCTGTTGGATCTAAGTTTTTCTTTCCTCCACCTTGAGGCACCATTCCCTCATATTGACCCAATAAGTAAGACTCAGTATCATAATGATCCTCACCAGTTTGGTTAAGATCTAGCTCTAAATATCCTTTCTCTACCAAAAGCATTTCATTAACACGGTTGGTACGCCATTTACAATATTCATTGGCTTGATCCCAAGAAACTCCAACAACAGGATAGTCATTGTAAGCTGGGTGATTTGCGTATGACTGAACATAAGGCTCATTATAAGAAAGCTCTTCACGCCAAACAAACTCATCTGGTTTTGCAGCTGTGACATATTCAGGGTAAACTTCACCATAAACACGTTCCATCCAATAAAGATATTCACGATAGTCAAGGTTACTCACTTCTGTTTCATCCATGTAAAAAGAAGCAACGGTAACAGTTCTACGAGGAGCATGATTTTCAAACATCACATCTTCCCCAACATCTCCCATGTCAAAACGACCACCTTCGATCAAAACTAAACCAGGACCTGTTTCTTGTTCAACGGCTTTGGCTTTTTCAAAGCCTCCCCACTTTTCATCGTTGTAACTCCAACCAGTTGTAGTAGATTTTTCTTTTTTTGAACAAGATGTCATTACCATTAGCACTCCTAATAAGAGGATTCCTAAATAAGGTTTTGAGATAATTGATTTCATTTTTTTTATTTTTCCAAATTTAAGGCTGCAAAATTAGCGTTTTTTGATTAATAGACTGCGAAAAAGCCAAATGGATTACTTTACTTGATAAATTTTTATGCCAAACAATGGTTTATTGGAACATTGTTGGACAGTTGATTTGATTTCTTAATCTGACTTTCCTTTTGTTGGAAGGATCATTCCCAAGATCAAATGTTAGAGACAATTCATGTGCTCCAGCTGCCGAAGCAATTTTACCAAGATCAAAATCATAGCTGTACCCAACTCTGAAGATGCCTTTTTTAAACCCAATCATTGTAATTAACGCATCTGAATTTTTAATAGTATGCCTCAACCACAATCCACCGAAAATATATCCATATCCAACGTAAGCACCTGCATTGACTTGTTTGTACTTGCCTTGAAAAGTTGCTAAAACATTGGGAACTACCGACCACCTGTTTTTTTCTAAAAAAGGATCATTTAAATAAAATGCCTTTCCTATATGTACGGATGATAATATAGATAGTTTATTTGCATCGTCACCAAAGCCAGTAAAATCATAAGTAGGCTGTGTAAGATGTTTGAAAGAAGCACCTGCATAAAAGCCTTGATTGTACAACACAAACCCTGCTCCAATATCTAGTTTGGTATTGCTGGTTGTAGCTAATTGTGGTTCTGCTGTTGGTAGATCTGCTGTTCCTGTTACAGAATTTACATCAATCATATCGCTAAATATGATGTCATCTGTGCCTATTGATTGCTGAATGACCCCAAGTTGGAAGCCTCCTTTAAAATTCATTGAGGTTCCAAGCGGAAGATTATATGCAAAATTTCCATTTAGAAAATAAGTATTCATCAGTCCGCCTGCCCTGTCTACCGCTAAATTAATACCAAAGCTACTGTTCATTTCATGCAAATGTTGATCGTAGGCAACTGCAGCAGTAATAAATTGGTTATTAAAGGAAGGTAGATGATCTCTGAAGTTTATGGTAAAACGTGGAGCCTCACTAAATCCAATCATTGCTGGATTCATATAAACAGGTGCAGTAAAAAACTGACTGAATTGAGTATCTTGTGCTTGAATTTGTCCGCCCAAAAACATTAAACAGAGAAATAGTGTTAAAAACTTAGTCAATGTATTCTTATTCATCGTTGGTCTATCTATAGAAGAAATATATATTAAAGCTTTTCGTTTAAATTTTTATTGTGTAACAATCATTAAATCTAAATATTGAACCGTCTACTCTTTACTATTATCTTGATATTTTTGTTCAATAATTTGAATGCTCAGCAAAATTTGCGTTTTGATAAGCAGTTGAATTGGAACGAAATACAGCTCAATGATTCAAGAATTAGCAATACAAACATCTGTGATGATTGTTGGTTAGTTGCTGAATATCCTTTTTTGCCAGTATTTTCACAAAAAGTTAATATTCAGCAAGCTGGTAAAATCTCCGCAAAAGTAATCAATGCTCAGTTTGTTGAAGTGAATGATGAAAAGTTTTCTCAACTAAAAGCTTATTTGTCAAATGAGTTAGAAGTCAATGCGACTATTGGTTTTCAAAATAAAAAGCCTTTTGGGCTAGTTGATTTTGTTCCAGTTATCAAAGATGAAATGGGAACGATCAAGCAATTGGTCAGTTTTGACTTAGAAGTAACAGTGAATCCGATAACAAATGTGGTTGCCAATAAAACGACTACCTCCATCGAAAATTCTGTTTTAAATCAAGGAGCATTTTACAAATTCAGAGTAAGTCAGGGAGGAATACATAAAATAGACTTTGCTTTTTTAGAATCTTTAGGCATTAGTCCTTCAGACATAAATTTATCCAACTTAAGAGTTTACGGAAATGGTGGAGGCATGCTTCCTGAGCGTGCGGGAGATGAAAGAGTCGATGATTTAATTGAAAATGCGATTGAAGTAGTGGATAATAACAGCAATAATCAGTTTGATTCTGGTGATTTTATTTTGTTTTTTGCTGAATCTCCAGATCAATGGTATTGGGAAGAAGGTCTAGACTATTTCAAACACTCAAAAAACATTTATTCTGAGCACAATCATTATTTTTTAAATTTTGATATTGGTGCGGGAAAAAGAATCAATAGCTACAATGCTACGACAACACATACAGATGAAACCAATTCTTTTGATGCTTTAGCATTTCACGAAGAAGAAAAGGTAAATATTATGGGTGGTGGAAGAGTTTGGTATGGAAACCAAATGGCAAATGGAGGCAGTACAACTGTTGAATTTGATTTTCCACAGATAATAAAAGAAGAACCAGCAAGAGTTGCAGTAGAATTAGCAGCAACATCTTTATACGCTACTAGTTACATGACCTTTTCTGTTAATGGTTCAGAACTGCAAACATTTTCTTTAGGACTAGTTGGGAATAGGTTAGAATCTCCTGGTGGAAAGTTAGAGGCACAGACATTTTTGGTAAATCCTATTAGTGATAAAATTGAAACAGTTACAAAGTTCAACAATTCTAGTTCTGATGGTAAGGGTTGGATAGATTATATCACTGTCAATGCCAGAAGAAAATTAAATTTTGCCAATTCATCTCTTGAAAATGGTCAGTTGATTTTTCGAGATAAAAGAACAGTAGGAGAAAATAAAATAACAAAATTCAATTTAGAAAATGCTAGCAATGTTCAGATTTGGGATGTTACAGACATCGAATCTGTTCAAAAAATGAATATTAGCCAAGAATCTTTTGTGATTGAAACAAGTAAATTGAGAAAGTTTATTGCTTTTAATAATCAAAATTTTTATCAACCAGAAGCAATAGGCTTAATTGAAAAACAAAACCTCCACGCTTGGGAATTTCCAGATATGATCATTGTCACTCATCCTGATTTTGATGTTCAGGCAAATGATTTGGCAGAATATCGTAGAACGAATAATGAATTAGAAGTTAAGGTGGTTGATATTTTTGATATTTACAATGAGTTTTCATCAGGTAATCAAGATTTGACAGCTATCCGTGATTATGTTAAAATGTATTATGATCGTGCAGAAACGATTGAAGATCAACCAAAATATTTATTATTGATGGGCGATGCATCTTATGATTTTAAAAACATTTCGGTTCCTGAAACAAATAATACCAATAAAATTCCAATGTATCAATCTTATTCTTCAGTAGAAAAATCATACTCTTATTGCTCTGATGATTATTTAGGAATGTTGGATGACAATGAAGGCTTTAAGGTCCATTCAAGTGAGTATTCGCGTTCTGGCTTAAATGATGCTTCCTATACTATAGACATAGCTATTGGAAGATTTCCTGTGAATGATGTAGGAGAAGCAGAAGCAATTATTGGAAAAATTAAGCATTACAAATCTGAAGCTTCAAAAGGAGAATGGTGGAATACCATCACTTTTATTGGAGATGATGGAAATAGTAATTTGCATCTCAAACATGCAGAAGAGCACTCTAGGAATTTAAAAGCTTACCCGCAATACAATGTTGATAAATACTATTTAGATGCTTTTCCTCAAATTCCAGGTCCGAGTGGAGACAGCTACCCTGATGTAAACAAAGCCCTTTTGGATAGAATGTTTAGAGGTTCCTTAGTTATGAATTACATTGGGCACGGTAGTGAGAATACGATGTCTAGTGAGGGAGTATTAACAAAAGACATTATTAAAACATTAGAAAATAAAGATAAATTACCTGTTTTTGTAACAGCTACTTGCACTTTTAGCCGTTTAGACAATCCTTTTAGTACTTCGGCTGGAGAGTGGGTAATGCTGAACCCTAAGGGAGGAGGAGTTGCCATTGTTTCTACAGTAAGAGTAGTTGGTGCGAATGGGAATAAAAACATCAATAGAGAGTTTTTAAAAGCCGCGTTTAATGAGTACAATGGAAGGATGCCGACATTAGGAGAATCTGTGATGTTGTCTAAAAATGCTTTAGGAAGTAACCCTGTTAACTTTAGAAAATTTGTTTTGTTAGGAGATCCAGCAATGACAATGAATTATCCTAAACACAACGTTGTTACAACATCTATCAAAAATGAAACGTTAGATGAGACTGCAGATACTGTTAAAGCTCTTAGTCGTTTGACGATTACTGGTGAGGTGGTAGATGCAAGCGGCAAAAGATTGGAAGATTTTAATGGTACAGTAACACCAGTCATTTATGACAAAGCATTAGCCTTGTCAACATTGGGAAATGATCTTCCGGCTACTTATGATCCAGAGGATACTGATAGATGCCCAGGTGATTCGAGTGATTCAGATGAAGTTAGTTGCCCAACCAAATTTGACTTGCAGCAGAATATAATTTTCAAAGGGAATGCAAGTGTTGAAAATGGTTCTTTTAAATTTTCGTTTATTGTACCCAAAGACATTTCCTACAATTTTGGACGTGGGAAACTAAGTTATTTTGCAGAAAGTGGAATGGAGACAGCAGCAGGTTACGATACAACCATTGTCATTGGAGGTATCAGTGATTTGGTAGAGGTAGACAACGATGGTCCTCAAGTAGAGGTGTTTTTAAACGATGAAAACTTTGTATTTGGAGGCTTGGTTCAAGAAAGTGCCATTTTATTGGTGAAATTGGAAGATGAAAATGGAATCAATACAGTTGGAACGGGAATAGGACACGATGTAACGGCAAAATTAGATGAGGAGTTAGAGAATGAAGATATTGAAAGTGAGGGAGAGCGTAATTTTATACTAAATAACTATTACAATTCGGTATTAGATGATTTTACTAAAGGAAGTATTGAATATCCTTTAGCAGATTTAGAGCCAGGTTTACATACAATTAGAGTGAAGGCTTGGGATGTATTTAACAATTCAGGGGAAGGATATACAGAGTTTTTGGTGGCGGAATCGGCAGATTTAGCATTGCAGAATGTACTAAATTATCCGAATCCATTTACTGATAAAACTAATTTCTGGTTTGAGCACAATAGAGCAGGAGATTTATTAAATGTGAGAATACAAGTTTTTACATTGTCTGGTAGGGTAGTGAAGACCATACAACAAGATATTGCAGGTGCAAAAAGTAGAGTAACTGAGCTGGAATGGAATGGAATGGATGAATTTGGTAATAAAATCGGAAAAGGCGTTTATATTTATCAAATTTCCGTAACAGATTCAAATAATGAGACTGTTGAGGAAATACAACGATTAGTATTACTCAAATAAAGAGGAATAAGACTTAACTTGGTCTAATTTATTATTTTCACTTTACTAATTTTGTGGAATGATAATTGTAAACTCTTAAATTATATTAAAAAACTTTGCATAAAAAGTACTGTTCTTTCAAAAATATCGTTTGATAATGATTAAGGAATGTTGAGAATATAAATTTACAATCTTTTGACAAAGAGATTTGACGATATTTAAGAATAAAAACGCAGTCCTAGCAGGGCTATGGCGAGTATTTTTGACCGGTCCGCTGGTGCGGAAGAAGATCGTTAAATATCGAATCGGACTGGCGAACCAGCGGCAGGTGGTCCTGTCAAAAGTGTAAAGTTATTTTTTCAGCATTCCTAAGGAATGAAAAAGGTCTTTTTAATAAAAATTTGGGACTTAAATCTTTGGTCATTCCTAAGAAAGGATAAATTCGCAAAAAAATATAAATTATTAAATGAAATACACTATCAAATCATTACTATTATTGGCATTATTGGTAGGAACATCTCTGCCGTCATTTGGTCAATGTGCAGGAGATCGTGACACGGGTATTTTTGGAGAGGAGTGCGTAAATTCTGTATTTACTTCGATTCCATTTTTAAGAATAAACCCAGATGGTCGGGCAGGTGGTATGGGAGATGTAGGATTGGCAATCAGTCCAGATGCTTCTTCTATCTATCATAATAATTCTAAATTGGCATTTGCAGAAGATAAATCAGGATTGGCAATAACTTATACACCTTGGTTAAAAGCCCTAGTTGGAGATATGTTTATTGGTCATGTAGCTGGATATAACAAATTTAGCGATATTCAAGCCATTTCTGGATCTTTCCGTTTCTTTAATATGGGTAGTATTCAGTTTACTGATGAATCAGGAGTAAATCTTCAAGAGTTCAATCCACACGAATTGGCAATAGATTTAGGTTATGCTAGAAGACTTTCTGATAATCTATCTGCAGGTTTGACATTAAAATATGTTTACTCAAACTTGGCAAAAGGTCAAAGTACAGCTACTAGTGGTGATATTAATGCTGCCAATGCTGTCGCAGCAGATTTATCTGTTTTTTATACTAATGATTTCGATCAAAATGGTAGAGATGCTAATTTATCATTTGGTGCTGCGGTTACAAATATTGGTAACAAAGTATCTTATACAGAAGATGATATCAAGGATTTTATTCCAATAAACTTAGGTATTGGAGCAGCTTACTCATTAAATATTGATGATTACAATGAAATCATGATTGCTTTTGATATAAATAAATTATTGGTTCCTACACCGAATGATACTATAAATCCAAACTCAGGCTATCCTCTTCACCGTGAAAAATCTTTGTTTGCGGGAATGTTTGGTTCATTTAGTGATGCACCAGGTGGAGCTTCTGAAGAGTTTAAAGAATTGACTTACTCATTGGGTGCAGAATATTGGTATAATAAACAATTTTCAGTAAGAGCTGGTTATTTTCATGAGAACAGATTAAAAGGAAATAGACAATATGTAACAGTTGGTTTAGGAGTTAAATACAGCATGTTCGGTCTTAACTTTTCTTACTTAGTTCCTACATCTTCAGGAACAACAGCAAATCCACTCGAAAACACGTTGAGATTCTCTTTACTATTCGATCTTGATAGCAGTAATAATGATTAAATAAATAACAATTACAAGTTTTATATTATCGCAGACTATTAAAAATTTAATAGTCTGCGATAATTTTTGTAATTTCATCATAAATGCCGATTTGTGTGTTATTGAGTAATGCAAAATCGGACAGAATACTTTGGATTTTGCAGATAGCAATGCACATAGAGAATAGAATAGGAGGGAAGTTGGTGGTGTGACACGATAAATGTATTTTTATTGAAAACCATTATGAGGGGCGTTTTGGACTAATTGTAGTTTCAAAACTTTTTTTATTTATATAAGTACACGAACACAAATAATTTAAGTACTTGCTATCCATAGTATCACCAGCGTGAAAATAATTACAATATATAATGGAAAAGAGATGGGTATTAAGTGAGTCGGATGAGAAAGCCATACAATCATTACAAGAGGATTTAAAAGTTAGCAGAATTTTATGTGATTTATTAGTAAAAAGAGGAATTAAAACATTAGACGAAGCAAGGCGTTTTTTTCGACCAAGCCTTGATGATTTACATGATCCGTTCATTATGAAGGATATGGACAAAGCGGTTGAAAGATTGGAAAAAGCTTTGGAAAATAATGAAAGAATTCTGGTTTATGGTGATTATGATGTAGACGGAACCACAGCGGTTTCTTTGGTTTATGGATTTCTTGTAAAGTATTACAATAATATGGAATATTATATACCTGATCGTTACGAAGAGGGGTATGGCATTTCTATTAAGGGTATCGACTATTCTATTGAGAATGGTATAAGCTTGATTATTGCTTTAGATTGTGGTATCAAAGCCAATGCTAAAATTGACTATGCTACCAAAAATGGTGTGGACTTTATCATCTGTGATCATCATCGTCCTTCCGAAAAAATTCCGGAAGCTATCGCTGTATTAGATCCTAAAAGAGAAGACTGTGAATATCCTTACAAGGAATTGACAGGCTGTGGTATTGGTTTTAAGCTTATTCAGGCTTTTGCAATTAGGAATAACATTGAATTTGAAAAAGTTCAACAACTGCTCGACCTATTGGTTGTTAGTATTGCGGCAGACATTGTTCCTATTACAGGTGAAAATCGTATACTTTCACATTTTGGTTTGAAAAAACTGAATGAAAATCCTCGTCCTGGGCTTGTTTCTCTCATTGATTTGAGTGGAATTCACAATAAAGATGATATTAAAATATCGGATATAGTCTTTTATATTTCTCCTAGAATTAATGCGGCAGGAAGAATGGACAGTGGCAATGCTGCTGTGAAATTGCTTGTTTCGAAAGAAGAGGCTGCTGCGCATATCAACGCTGATGTGTTAAATTCTCAAAATGATGAAAGAAGGCAGATAGATAAGTCGATAACTGAAGAGGCAATCTCTTTGTTTGACACAGATAAGTCCTTGCTTGAGAAAAAATCAATTGTGCTTTATAATCCAATTTGGCACAAGGGAGTTATTGGAATTGTAGCTTCAAGGATGATCGAAAATTTCTATAAACCGGCAATTATTATGACCGATTCGGACGAAAGATTTGCAGCAGGATCTGCTAGATCTGTTACGGGTTTTGATATTTATAATGCCATTGCAGAATGTGATGATCTTTTGGTTCAATTTGGTGGACATAAGTATGCTGCGGGATTGACTATTGAAAAGAAGAACATTCCAGCTTTTATCAAAAAATTCGAGGAAGTTGTAGCTAGGACAATCACAAAAGATATGCTTGTTCCTGAAGTTCAATTGGATGCTGAGCTTGAAATTGGTTTGTTAAACCTTAATTTTTATAAAATTGTACAGCAATTTGCGCCATTTGGTCCAGCAAATATGCGCCCTGTTTTTGTAACAAGAGGTTTGTCAGATACAGGTCGTTCATCTTTGGTTGGGCAAACGAAAAATCATTTGAGAGTGGAGGCGACAGATCAGGGATATTATGTTAAAGGGATTGCTTTTAATCAGTCTTTTAAATATTCTTTGATTCAGAAAAGCAAATTTGATATTTGTTATAACTTGGATTTAAATGAATGGCGTGGTTCCAAAAATCTGCAAATGACAATTAAGGATATTAAGAGTTCTGAGATAACTCCTCCTTCGATTGAGGAAACGATAACTCAAAAGTCGGCTGTTTAGAGATATTTAATTAATATTTAATTAATTTATGATTCTTCGTTCGGAAAACCTAGTTAAGAAATACAGTGGTCGTACTGTGGTCAATAATGTTTCTGTTGAGGTAAAGCAAGGTGAAATTGTTGGTTTGCTTGGTCCCAATGGTGCAGGAAAAACAACCTCTTTTTATATGGTGGTTGGTTTGATAAAGCCAGATTCTGGCAATGTGTATTTGGATGATAGAAACATCACCAAGTTGCCAATGTACAAGCGAGCTAAGATCGGAATTGGTTATTTACCACAGGAAGCTTCTGTTTTTAGACAGCTTTCTATTGAGGATAATATTTCTGCTGTTTTGGAAATGACGAATCTTACTAAAAAAGAGCAAAAAGACAAACTGGAATCTCTAATTGATGAGTTTGGATTGGATCATGTTCGTAAGAACAAAGGAAATATTTTGTCGGGAGGTGAGCGACGAAGAACGGAAATAGCCAGAGCCTTGGCAACCGATCCAAGCTTTATTTTATTAGATGAACCTTTTGCTGGCGTAGATCCGATTGCAGTGGAGGATATTCAATCTATTGTATGGCGGTTGAAGTATAAAAACATTGGAGTTTTAATTACGGACCACAATGTACAGGAAACCTTATCCATAATTGACCATGCTTATTTGTTGTATGAGGGAAAATTGTTAGAGTCGGGAACTCCAGAAGAACTATGCGCCAACGAACAAGTTCGAGAGTTGTATATTGGAAAGCATTTTGAACTGAAAAGAAAAGTCATCTCTTGAGAATAATGCGAGAATGCATGAATGTGAGAATGCGAGAATTTTTGCTGGGTAGTATTGCCACAATTTTTTAATGTAATAATGTTTGTTGTGTTATTACATTGTGTAGGGGCAATGCCTTGCGCTTGCCCCAAAAAAACAAATTGTAACGTGCGAATAAAAAATTCAATTGTAGCTTGGTACATTACTCAAAGGCTAAAATTCATTGATGCCTATTGGAAAAATCCTATTGATATTCAGGATAGAACGCTGAAGAATTTATTAACTGCTGCAAAAAATACGGAGATTGGTAAATTTTATGGTTTTTCTGAGATCACCAACTCCAGCGATTTTAAAAATACTTTGCCTGTTCAACAGTATGATGATTTTAAGATTTATGTTAATAGAATGATGGCTGGTGAGGATAATTTAATTTGGGCTAGTAAAATAAAATGGTTTGCCAAATCTTCTGGAACCACCAATGACAAAAGCAAATTCTTACCCATAAGTAAAGAAGCATTTAACCAAACACATTATTTGGCAGGTAGAGATACTTTGGCTCTTTATTGTAGAAATAATCCAAACACAGAAATGTTTCTGGGCAAGGGAATCATTATGGGTGGAAGTCACAGCATCAATACTGAAAACCCAAACATTCGTTCGGGAGATCTATCTGCTGTGTTGCTACAAAATTTAATTCCATTGGCAAGATATTTATCTTCTATCGACCTATCTATTTCTTTGATGGATGATTGGGAAATGAAATTGCAAAAACTTGCCGACCAATACATTCCATTAGATGTAACGAGTATTTCAGGAGTGCCGAGCTGGACTTTGATATTATTGAAAAAAATATTGGAGATGACAGGCAAGGATCATATCAATGAAATTTGGCCAAATTTTGAAGTTTATATTCACGGTGGAGTAAGTTTTGAACCCTATCGAGATCAATTTGCTAAATTGCTCCCATCTCATAAAACAAAATTTATACAAACCTATAATGCCTCAGAAGGTTTTTTTGGAATACAAGACACCAATGAGCAAGATGATATGTTGCTGATGTTGGATTATGGTATTTACTATGAATTTATTCCTTTTAATGAATTTGAAAACGAGCATCCCCGAACCTTGTCTTTAGAGGAAGTAGAATTAGGAAAAATCTATGCAATGGTTATTTCTACCAATGCAGGATTGTGGCGCTATAATATTGGAGACACGATTCAGTTTACTAGTTTGAAGCCATTTAGAATAAAAGTTGTAGGACGAGTCAAACACTTTCTAAATACTTTTGGCGAAGAAGTGATGGTAAATAACACTGACAAAGCTTTGGCAAAAGCCTGTACAAAATTAGGTTTGAAGGTTGTTGAGTATACAGTCGCACCCATTTACATGACCGATAAAAACATCGGTGGACATGAATGGTTAATTGAATTTGAAAATCCTCCTCAAAACTTAAATCAATTTGCAGAAATATTGGACAGCGAACTCAAAAAAGTTAATTCTGATTATGAAGCAAAAAGATATAAAAACCTCGCTTTGCAAATGCCACTGATTCAAGTCGCAAAAACGAACGCTTTTCACAACTGGTTAAAAAGTAAAAACAAATTAGGCGGACAGCATAAAATTCCAAGGTTGTTTAATAAACGAATTTATTTGGAGGAGATTATGGCTAGCTTCGAGTAGCTTGGCGTCGAGTGCCTCAGCCAGCGGTCGTTAAAGCTAGTTGACTGACACATTTCACTAATCGTTGGCTGAGGTAATGGTAGCTGAGGTTACTCGAAGCTAGCCAAAATATTCACAAACTGCCAGCATTCTTCAAAAGTATTGTAGAGAGGAACAGGAGCAATTCTGATAACATTGGGTTCACGCCAATCAGCTATTACATCATTCTTTGTTAATCGGTCGAATAAAGCTTTGCCATCATCTCCAGTAAGGATAGATAATTGACAGCCTCTTTGTTCAGGATCTTTTGGAGTGATGATGTTAAGCGGTTTCATTATTTTTTTTGAATTCAAATCCCCCACTAAATGTTCTAAATAGCCCGTTAGTTTTATACTCTTTTTACGAAGATTTTCGATGCCAGCATTTTCAAAAATTTCTAAAGAGGCTCTATAAGAAGCCATTGATAAAACAGGAGCATTACTCAATTGCCATCCTGCTGCTCCAGATTGTGGGACAAATTTATCCTCCATTAAAAACCTTGTCTTTTCATCATTTCCCCACCAACCAGCAAGACGCACGATTTCTTTGTTATCGCCGTGTTTTTCGTGGACAAAAGTACCACTTACACTACCAGGACCAGAATTTAAATATTTGTAAGTACACCAAACCGCAAAATCTACTTTCCAATCATGAAGTTTGAAAGGGATGTTTCCAACGCCATGTGCTAGATCAAAACCACATTTGGCTCCGACTTGATGAGCGACGGAGGTGATTTTCTCTAATTCAAAATACTGTCCTGTATAATAATTGACACCGCCCAACATTACAAGAGCAAGTTCATCGCCTAGGTCTTTTATTTTTTGTAAAATGTCTTCCGTGCGCAAAGTTTCTTCTCCGTCTCTAGGTTTTATTTCAACAACTGCATCTTCTGGTGCAAATCCGTGAATACTGGCTTGACTTGCAACAGCATATTTGTCTGATGGGAAAGCAGTAGATTCTATTAAAATTTTGTAGCGATTTTTGGTCGGTCTATAAAAAGAAATCATCATTAGATGCAGATTGACCGTTAAGCCATTCATAATGACGACCTCACTAGGATTTGCACCAACTAATTTTGCACTGGCATTTTCCATAAAATGATGATAGTAAAACCAGGGATTTTTTCCGTGAAAATGACCTTCTACCCCTAGATTTTGCCAATCCAGCATTTCTTGCTCAATATAAGCTCTGGTAGTTTTAGGCTGCAAGCCCAATGAGTTTCCAGTAAAATAGATCATATTGCTACCATCTTTGTTTTTTGGCAGATAAAACTGCTCTCGATAGCTATTTAAAGGATCTTTTTGATCTTGTGCTTTGGCGAATGCTAATGAACTTTGATATTCCATAATTGAATGATGATCTATTTCTGTATTTTTGTGTTAGTAGTAGTATAAGGGAACGACCTAAGCTAATTTAGCTCAAATACATCGTTTTCCGATTTTCATTTTAATTAAAATAATATTCGTTAACAAAATATTAATAAATTATAATAATGACTTGAAAACAAACTAATTGTCAGATTTTTAGGTACTTTTTATTAAAAGCCAATAAAAAGGTCGAATTCACAGTCAAAAATATAATTGCTTTGCAAAATTTCATGAGAGTAAATAAATTATTTGGGGTTTGTTGCATTATAAATTTTCTTACATTAGTAAATGTGTGGGCAAATATAAGTACATCTGTCCCTAAAGTATTAACTGTGACAGATTCTACTCTAAGAAATTCTCAAAAAGAAATATTTTACAATAAGGGAAATGAGTTGGCTGACAAAAAAATGTTTGAAAAAGCAATCATTGCTTACACCAAATCCCTAGATCTGGACGTCAATTATAAAAATGCTTACTATAATAGAGGAAATGCAAAGCTTAAAATTCGCAAGTACAATGATGCAATAGCAGATTACAACAAGGTATTAGAATTAGATCCCAACTTTTTCAAGGCGGTATACAACAGAGGTTATACTTATGAGGCAATGGGAAACTACAATGCTGCAATCAAAGATATGAATTCCATTCTGGTAGATCGTCCTGATTATAAGCCTGCTTATTTGACGCGAGGAATTGCGAGGGTTAAATCTGCCCAGTATAACAGTGGTGTGGAGGATTTGAATTACGTTGTTAAGGTAGATCCATCAAATGTCAAAGCACATTATTATAAAGGAGAAGCATTTTTTAATCAAGAAAAGTTTGATTCAGCCATCAAGTCTTATACAAAAGTGATTTCTTATGATGAAACCAATTATGAGTCCTATTTGAAAAGAGGAATGGCTTATGTGGAAACGGATAATTGCAAATTGGCAGAAAAAGATTTTAAAGTATACAATACCTATTCAAGAGACAATGAGTTTGCCTTTTTCTATAGAGCCGTTTGCCAAATCAAATTGGAAAACTTTGATTACGCTGAAGAATATTTGACTTATGCTATTGAGCTGGATAAAAACTATGCTAAAGCTTATAGTTTGAGAGGAATGGTCAAGACAGTCAAAGAGGAATACCAAGCAGCTTTAAAAGATTTAAACAAAGCGATTAAGTTGGACTCTGATTTAGGAGATGCTTACCATTATAAGGGTGTTTGTTATTTTTATTTAGATGAATATCAAAAAGGCATCAATGTTTTAGACAAAGCATTAAAATTAAAATACTTAGAAGCAGATACTTACTACTATAAAGGTCGCTGTAAAGAAAAACTTAGAAAACACAAAGAAGCTGCTTTGTGCTTTGACCAAGCAATACATGTTGACAAAGACCACATCGACTCCTATAACTATCGTGGAAATGCTTTCATGAAATTAGGAGACAATGATGCAGCCTATAAAGAGTATGAAAAGTGTATGAAAATCAGTGATGAATATTACAAAGCTTATAACAATAGAGGAATTGTAAGAGGTTACCGTGGAGAAAATGATGGAGCACTGGCAGATTATACTCGCGCATTAGAATTGAATCCCGAATGTTGGCAAGCTTATTCTAATAGAGGTAATTTATACGTAGGGCATTACGCCAATTATGAAGCGGCATTAAACGATTTTATGCGCTTGGCGTGGATAAGACCAGATTATGCCTTTTCTTATGAAAGGATCGCCGATGTTTATATGGAGCTTTATCAATATGAAGAGGCAGCAGAAGCTTGCTCAATGTATATTGAAATAAATGATTCAAATCCTAGAATCTATTATCAAAGAGGAAAAGCACGCATTAATATAATGGACATTTCTGGAGCTTGTAGCGATTTTAAAATATCTGCCGAACTTGGTTACCCACCTGCCATTACTCAATTTAGAGAAAATTGTGAATAACTGATAGAATTATGAATTATAAGTTATGGGTTATGAATTCCTGTGGTATTTGCGCAGAACATTAAATCCGCGTTCCAAAAATGGAACATGCTCAATGAAAACTAAGTTATCAAAAAGGTATAAAATTATTGAGTGCAGGAAGGGAAGTGCGGAGGACGAACTCACCGACAGCGAAATTAAACTCGCGAAACTACGCCCGATGCGAGTGGAAATGTATGGAATGAATTGGAACCGATGATTGGGGAAATTTTCACAACGAAGCAATCCGTAAAGACGCGATTTATCACGTCTCCCCAAACGACCAAAACCCGTTCCAATTCATTCCAGACATTGCAACGGACAGCGGGGAGCCGATTTAAAACGAAGATGATCCTCGCCGTCCTAAAATCCTAAACGCAAATACAAACTGCAAAAAGGCAACTAGGCTTTGAGTGAATACTGTTGCGATGGTTGCCCCAAATGCTTGATGGCTTGGTATCAATATCAGATTTAGGGTGATGTTTAAAAGCACTCCAAAAACGGCTATGAAATTGAGCAATTTTAGGTTGTTGTTTGCCGTCAATAAAGTACTGAAAACATACATTGCCGAAATTCCTACAAAGGAGAACATCAACAAGCCAAATATTTTACCATAATAAGGATTGGATTCTGTATAAAGCAAATCCATAATCGGCTGACTAAAGAACCACATGCCAATGGCTAAACTTAGAGAGAGTACAAACATACCAGTTCCCAAACCAATGGCAAGTCGCCAAACGTTTTGATTGTTTTTAATCATTTTTGAAAAGACAGGCAACAAAACCACAGAGGAAAGCAAGCCCAATTGACTAATTGCATCAAGCAAGCGATAACATGCCGCATAAATGCCTGCTTCTTGTTTGCCATTGCTCAACATTCTCTCAATCATCACTCCATCAATTCTTGTGTAAATTCCCATCAGCAATACGATTAAAGCATATGGATAGCTTTTTAGTAATATCTTTTTTGCTAGTGTGAAATCTAGTTTGAAAGAAAGGGAAGTCGTTTGTTTGTAGACCAACCAAAAGCTAACCGAAGCAGAAATAAACAATGCAATGGTTTGGACAATTAAAAACCACCAAATATTAAAATCAACAAAGCCACTCCAAATAACGAAGCCACAAAGAAAGATCATCATTAATTTATCAAGGACAGAAATCAAGCTGTCTTTTCTAAACTGTTGCAATGCTCCCAAATTAGACCTGAAGTACAACAAGTAACTGAGCAAAATTTGATTCAGCATTAACAACATTAACAATTGAATTTGTTGACTACTGTATTGTAAAATGAATGCTACTCCGAGTACGAGTAAAACATATCCAAAAGAAATAAAAAATTTGAGCTGAAGGATGTTGGAAAAATGCAAACTCAATTTTTCAGGATGCCTAGATATTTCACGATTGTTGTAATAGTTGATTCCCAAATCGAGAAAAATCCCAAATAGAATGACAAAATTATAAAGCGCGAAATAATTTCCATAGGTTGCTGCGCCCAAAATATTCTGAACATTGACCTCAATCCCAAAAACCCAAAAAGGTTTGACAATTAAATTGACAAAAATGAGAAAACCCATATTGGCAAGGACAAACCGAAAATCGGGTAGGGAGGATTTTATTTTATCAAAATTTGAAATTGTATAAGGATGTTTTGGTTAAATAAAGGTAAGGAAATTATTTGTTACTTTGTTGCCCAAATAATTTGGGACAAAGAAACAAAAAATGAAATTTCTATGGGCTGATCCAGAAACTCCGAATTTGTTTTACTAAATAGAACTACTTTATTCTTTGTGACAAATTTTTGTACTAATATGGACTCCGTTGTTTTTAATTTTAATCTTGAAACTTAGAATTATTAATTGCTCAATATGGTATAAGTATTTGTTAATCAACAACTTGTGTTTTGGCGAGTATGATGTGGAGTAAGTTTGAAACATTTTTTTCATTTTAATTTATTAAAGGGTTAGGGTTAATAATTTGTGATAATGATTTATTGCTGCTATCTTTAGGGCATATTATTATTGGTTCGCAGCAATTAGATTAACAGTCGAGATATGAATACCAATTCTTTTTGATAATTTTAATTTAATTTATGCGTATCAGAGACATTAAATTTACATATTATTTTTAATAATTAATAAAAGAAAAACTTGTACTTAGAGCTTGCGTAAACATAAACGACACACTATAATTTGTTAACTAGTTTGACAAGGTATATATAATTACTTGTTTTATGTGAAATCCTTAGGCGTTTTGATGCAAAGGTAGTATTAGATTGTCTAATTAATTACGCAATTGTATAATTTACTTTTAAGCAAGCTCATTGTAAAACAAAATAAACAGCTTGTGTGTCATCTTTAAATATATTTGGCAAATTTAGCTTAACTTATTTACAAACATCCACTCCCTACTCTTAAACTATTTGGTTATTATCAATCAAAATAGGGATTCCTATTTATTTAATAATAATTTAAACTTCACTCATTATAACAGATTGCTGTGAATGATAATTTTGTAATATAAAAAATACATATTATCAATAAATTAAGATTTAACGACCTTGCTTAAATTATAACTAATTGATTATCAATGCAAATATTTTTCTATCACCGCAAAGTGTTACATTTAGAAAATTTTTAGTTTCGGGTAATTTAATAACTTTTAACAATGCTGCCTTGAATACTGAGGAGCAAAATAACAAGCAAGGTGGAACATGGGAACACAGCCACAAACGGATACACATATTGATCTAAATGCAGGCATGTATCGTATGGACAATCGTATTCTAATAACCACTACTGGTGTTAATTAATTAAGGACTAATCAAAAGAGAGTTTTTCTCTCTATTTATTTAATATTTTAAACTATTTAATTATGAGTAATTTAACAGCTTTTAATGATGTTGCTTTGAATACTGAAGAGCAAAACAACAAGCAAGGTGGAACTTGGGAATCTTATTCTTATTCTGATTCATCTTCTTTTTCTTTTTCTGATTCTAATTCCGATTCTAATTCTAATTCTAACTCTGGTTGGACACATCCACAAACGGATACGTATGTTAATCTAAATGCAGGGCATGTATCGTATGGACAATCGTATTCTAATAACCACTACTGGTGTTAATTAATTAAGGACTAATCAAAAGAGAGTTTTTCTCTCTATTTATTTAATATTTTAAACTATTTAATTATGAGTAATTTAACAGCTTTTAATGATGTTGCTTTGAATACTGAGGAGCAAAACAACAAGCAAGGTGGAACTTGGGAATCTTATTCTGATTCTTATTCTGATTCATCTTCTTTTTCTTTTTCTGATTCTAATTCCGATTCTAATTTTAATTCTAATTCTAATTCTGGTTGGACACATCCACAAACGGATACGTATGTTAATCTAAATGCAGGACATGTATCGTATGGACAATCGTATTCTAATAACCACTACTGGTGTTAATTAATTAAAAAAATAGGGAGGGGTTTTTTGCCCCTCCCTATCTAAGTACAAAGTGTCTAAGGAGCTTCTCTTTAGTTTGTGTTCGAATACTTAATATGCATGCGAAACTTATATTGCGTAAGTTTAATATGTCAAGATGAATCGTGGTGGGAAGTGGAGGATGAACTTGCTGACGGAGCAGTTCAATATGTGAAACTACGCCCGATGCGAGCGGAAATGTTTTTACACGTTCAATTAAAAGGTGGCTAAGATGTGAAATTTGGAAATGATTCTCGCCGTCCTTATTAATGATGCTTCCTTAAATACTTAGGGGCAATTTTTTTTATCTTCTAGTGGGGCAAATCAAAGTGTATGTCCATCTAAGTATATTGTTTGAACAAACATTTTATGGACAAATATTTTATGGTCAAATATATATTTCTACAAATAATGCAAAATAACTACTAGTGGTAATTTAATTAATCTATTTAAAAAAATAGAGAGGTTGAAGTCTCTATATTAAATATAAGCATATGTCAATACTATCCGAGGAACTCGTCTTCAATTTATATAATGATGTAAATCGACTATTATATACATGAGTCCACTCCAGAAAGATAAAAAATCAAAAATGTTTTTTTTTAGCGATCTTTGCACCTTTCTCAATTCCCTGATGCTCAGGCATCAACGAATCTCAAAAAATGCAAACCTCATCTAAAAAATTCCATTTTGTGAAAATTATCTCTTTTTGGAGTAGACTCATACATGTAAAACTCATTTTATTCCTCAACCTGAGAGTCTGATCAATTTCAAACACCTAAAAGAGCAATGGAGTATTGCTGATTGCATAGAATATTTAAATGAGTTTTGTGCTTATTATATACCACGATTAGAGCAAGTGGTTCAAAATGGAATCGCTGAAAAGATTTTGCCAGAACAATTTTTTTGCATCGAATGAATTAGTGGCAGAAGCTATACAAAGTGTACACCCTCAAAATCTACCAACAATGCAAACTGATGGTCATTTTAAAGGGCGAGGAGATAGGAGGAGAGAACAATGGGGCAGTTTTGGCAGATTATATGAACTACCAAAAAGGCTAATAAGAATACTAATAAATGCAAGGACAACTTCTTTGTCGAAGATAGAAATTCCTGTAAGAAACCGAAAAGAGTTGCATTTATAATTAGGAGATTGCCTTCAACACTTAATTTTTCACTAAATTTTACATACTATTTAAGCTGTTGACCTCGTAGAATCACTAACTAAATCGGTCTGATTTTTGAGGGATATTTTAATAAACTTGTATTTTGACGGTTCCTTTCACGTCTATTTATCCAATTTTTGATAGAATGATACCAATAAAATACTATGAGTAAAAAATTTCCATTTTATAAACAGATGGATCAATCAGACTGTGGTCCTACCTGCATCCGTATGATAGCAAAGTATTACGGAAAGTCTTATACATTAGAATATATTAGGGAAAATAGTTATATTAATAAATCTGGTGTATCTTTACTTGGACTGAGTGAGGCAGCTCAGGCTATCGGATTACGTTCATTAGCTGTTAATGTATCTTTTCAAAGACTGGCTACAGAAGCTCCAATGCCATGCATTGCTCACTGGAGGAAACGCCATTTTGTTGTTGTTTATAAAATAAAGAAAGGTAAGGTTTTTGTCGCTGATCCAGCGCATGGTTTGATTAAGTACTCTCAGGTAGAATTTGAAAAAGGGTGGTTAGAAAGACAAGGTGAAGAAGAAGGCTCTGGTACCATTTTACTTTTGGAAAAAACTCCTGAATTTGATAATATCGAACAAGGGAGAGGCGATGATGAAATTTCATTTGCCTATATTTTTGAATACATAAAACCTTATAGCAAGTTTATTTTGCAATTGGCATTGGGAATGTTTATTGGAAGTATAATGATGCTGATATTTCCTTTTTTAACTCAATCGATTGTTGATAGAGGAATTGAGTATCGAGATATAGATTTTGTGTATATTATTTTAAGTGGACAGTTGATGCTTTTTGCTGGACAAACTGTAGTTAAATTTATACAAAGTTGGATATTGCTTCATGTTAGTACACGGATTAACATTTCTCTAATCTCAGATTTCTTGGCCAAGTTAATGCGTTTACCTATTTCTTATTTTGAAACTAGGGTTGTAGGAGATATTTTGCAACGTATTAGCGATCATAGTAGAATCCAGTCTTTTATGACTACAGATTCTTTAAGTGTGGTTTTTTCCAGTCTCAACTTTATTGTTTTTGGTGCATTGATGGCTTATTTTGATACCAATATATTCTTGGTTTTCATAATGAGTACAGTATTGTACATAATTTGGATTTTAGTTTTTTTAAAGAAACGAGAATTATTAGATTATCGTTCTTTTGACCAATTGGCAAAAGACCAAAGCAATATTGTACAATTGGTTACAGCGATGCAAGACATTAAGCTCAATAACGCCGAACATCAAAAACGTTGGGAATGGGAAAAAATTCAGGCAAAACTATTTAGAATTTCGGTTGATAGATTGAAGCTTTCGCAGTACCAAGAAATTGGTTCCTTCTTTATTAGTAATCTTAAAGATATATTCATTACTTTTTTTTCTGCAAAAGCTGTAATTGATGGGAATATAACTTTAGGAACAATGCTAGCGATCCAGTATATTGTTGGGCAAGCCAATGGACCTTTAGGAAACTTATTAAGTTTTATCACCACAGCGCAAGATGCCAAAATTAGCCTTGATCGACTCAATGAAGTACGCAACAAAGAAGATGAAGAACCTGTAGGTATTCCTAAACTTAGAAGTTTACCAAGTAATAGAAACCTCACTCTAAATGGGCTGAGCTTTGGATATGGTCCAGTAGGTACAGATTTAGTATTGAAAAATATTAACTTATCTATTCCAGAAGGAAGCGTGATCGCAATTGTTGGTGCAAGTGGCAGTGGCAAAACAACCTTGCTAAAGTTACTGTTAAAATTCTTTGAACCTCGAGAAGGGTCTATCAACTTAGGTAAAACAAATTTAGATAATTATCATAGCGGTTGGTGGAGAAGCCAATGTGGAACAGTGATGCAAGAAGGGTATATCTATTCGGATACTATTGCTAGAAATATTGCTGTAGGTGGTGAAAGTGTAATATATAAGCGTATGATGCATGCTGTAGAAGTCGCTAATATTCAAGATTTTATAGAGTCCTTACCCTTAGGGTATCAAACGGAAATTGGACAAGAAGGTGTGGGGCTTAGTCAAGGGCAAAAACAAAGATTACTTATAGCAAGAGCTGTTTACAAAGATCCAAAATATCTATTTTTTGATGAAGCAACTAGTGCTTTAGATGCTAATAATGAGCGGATTATTATGGAAAATCTAAATCGATTTTTTAATGGTAGAACTGTTTTAGTTGTCGCTCACAGGTTGAGTACAGTTAAAAATGCGGATAATATTATTGTACTGGACCAAGGGCAAATTGTTGAACAAGGCACACATACAGAACTAGCTTATAAAAGAGGGTATTACTATAATTTGGTTAAAAATCAATTAGAACTAGGTGCTTAGTAATAGTTTGGGAACAGTGTGTAGATGAAGTTGTATTTGTCAGAAAAGAAATTTTTACGAAAATGGAAAAAATTAGGCTATGGAGACTATTTTTGATTGATGAGTCAAAGAACGTAGGTTGTTTAAATAAAAAGTGTTTAAGTTAACATCATTATGAATATTCAAAAACAGACATTTTTTCATGTAAGTGATAAATTAAATTGGGAAAAAAATAATACCTACTTTGTTGGTAAAGAGCTTTCGGGGCGATATCAGAACTTAATGAGTCGTGGATTTTTTAATACACAATCAAATGGTGCTCAGCTACCAATGAATAATATCGTAGAAGGAATGGTGCATTATATAAATACTCAGCAAAAACCTCCTTTTATTCCCGAAACATATCATTTCGATGGAAATAAAACATTGGTAGAAATATTTCCAATGTTGAGAATACAGTTGGTACTTATTCGAGAACTGATTTTTGAAGAAGTGCGAAAAGAATTTTTTCCACAAAAATTATCGCGCTACAAAGGATTACATGTCATACCTGCCGATAAAGAATCATTATTGTTTTGGTTAGAACAATTGAAAACACCAAAAGCTAAAATATACAAATTGGAGTTAACAGGAAAGCTACATCGTGCTAGTAATGAATTACTTGGTGTGCATAGTATTCCGTCAGATCATACAAGATACAATGCTTATAAATATTGGTTGGGTAATGAAGGTGCTGAAGCTGCTAGTGATGAATGTCTTTTTGAAGGAATAGCACAGGTCGTAGAAATTATGGACGGAAATACGGTGGCTTGAAAAGTATAAAAAATGAATTTAATAATTTGAAAAAAGTGTAGCCTTCGAAAAAGATAGATATAAAAGTGGATTTTCATCCTTTTGAAGTAATTTATTAATTGCTAATCAACAAAACTGAAATTTTGAAACTTATAGGGAGTTTAACTAAGTATAATGGAAAATAATAATGAACAATTTGATGATTTATTCCAAGATTTTTTTGGAGCGAAAATGAATAATTTGAAAAAACAAGTTGTTGATAATGATAAGCACGTAGTTCCTAAAGTTACCTCTGATAAAGAGAAAAATATTGGTGCAGTTGTAGATGAACTACTATCTCCAAATGATAAACATAATGAGCCTCGAAATCTACAGAGAAAGGAAGCTCCTCGCGAAATAGATTTACCCCAAAGTACTATACCTAAAAATAGTCAAATACAAAAAGCATTGCCGAATAATGAGCTAATACCGCCTAATAAGGGTATAGCACCGCCCGATAAGGTATTAGCTCCACCTAAGAAGGAGCTAATTCCACTCAATCGAAATGAGAAAAATAATATAGAAGGTGGTTCGTCAACATATATTACCAATCCTGAATCACTGATACCACGAACTCCAGAGGTGGACGAAATTTTAAGCTATGTACCTAGTTGGATGATTCGTTGGGGGATTACCACTATATTTGTTATCTTAATGGGTATTATTACCATGAGCTATTTTGTGAAATATCCTGATATCGTGAATGGTATTATTACGATCACTTCTAACACGCCACCAGCAACAATACTTGCCAAAACAAATGGGGCATTGAAATTATATAAAAAAAATAAAGACATCATAAATGAAGGTGAAGTAATTGCCTTAATAAAAAACGATGCACAATATAAAGATATTCAAGAGTTGAAAATAAGTTTAGAGTACTTAAAAGTGAAACTAGACAAAAAAGGAGGGCTGAATAATTTTAGTTTTCCAAAATCAATGGACTTGGGTAGTTTACAAGGATCATTTTTGGAGTTGCTTTTTAGTCTGAAAAATAAGCAAGCTCAAACAGAAACTAGAGATAATAATAATCAGCGTAAAGAAAATATTAATCAAAAAATTGTTCAAATCAAAGCAATTGAAAGAGAACAAAAACAACAAATTGAAACGCTTAAACTGGAATATCTTAGAGTTAAGGAAGTTCATTATAAACGTTATCAACCGTTGTTCGAAAATGGCATTATTTCAGCCGAGGAATTAGAAAGCAAATTAAGCGAGGTTACCCGAAAACATAATGCTTATCAAAATGCCAAATCTAGTATAGGAGAATATTATAAACGAATATTGGATTTGGAAGCACAAAAAGATGAATTAGATTTTAAGGACAATCAAGTGTCTAATACCAATTTTAATTCTATTTCTATTGCATATAGCAAATTGGTAAACGACATCAATTCATGGGAAAATCAATTTTTGTTGACTGCTCCAATAGATGGAAGACTGAACTATCTGCAATTTGTCAAAGATAATATCAATGTCGCAAGAGATCAGGAGATTGCAAGTATCGTCCCAATAACGGAAGAAGGGAGGGATAAATTTGCTGTTGTAATGGGTGAATTATTTATCGGTTCAGAAGGTGTAGGAAAAGTTGATGTAGGACAAATTGTAAATGTAGAATTAGATGCTTATTTGAAAAAGGAATACGGTATTATAGAAGGGAAGGTTTTAGAAATAGCAGATGTAGCTACGACAATGCCAAGTACCAATAGATCAAGTGCTTTTTACAAAGTTTTAGTTGGTTTTAAAGAAGGATTTAAACCAACTACAGGTAAAGAAATTATCGTTAAACACAATATGAAGGGGAAAGCGAAAGTAATTACGGAAGATGTTCGATTGATAGAAAGGATATTTAACGAATTGAGGGATGTGGTTGATGCAAAATAAAAAAAAGTGCCTATGCATAAATAATCGCCACTTCTGACCGAACGTCGGACCGGATCTCTTTTTTCGCTAGGCTAGGCAAAAAATCTCTGTTGGTTCATCGCACAGTAGCCAAGCTACGGTGGTATTTTTTAACTGGTCCGCTGGAGCGGACACATAGCGGAAAAAGAGATATGGTCCAACGTTCGGTCAGAAGTGTGTCGATTATTTATGCTTAGTGGTTCAAGTCCTAAATAGTTGACAGTATAAACAAAGTATTTTTTGGCTGTTCAAGGCAAAGGTTCTTGACTTTAGTCAAAGCTAAAGGAAAGGTTCTTTAACACAGAACAGGTGAAAAAGACGAAGTTTAGAGTGTCAAGGATTTAAGACTTGAACCATTAGATACTTATTAAAGTATTATTTCATACAAAACAGGTTTACTTGGGCTGGCATCCATTTGTAAGCTACTGATTTGAATGTTTAAAAAATAATCTCCATCTTTCACTTCATCAGGAACAAATATCAGTTCAGTAATAGTGGAAGCAAAACGCGTATCATAAGGAAATTTCCAAAACGCGTGATGAGCGAGTAACTTGCCTTCATCTTCTTCTCTATCGACGGAGGGGAGATCTATCAATAAATGTTCAAATCCCATTTCATCCACCAAAAATTTCATTGCTAAGTGATCCATATATGCAGGATTTTTTCCAGAATAATGCAACGTCTTTTTCATTGAATCATTTGGCAGCGTTCTTATAATAAGAGCAGTACCCAATTCCGCTTCATTTACATCAGCCATCAATGCTCGCACCGCATCCAAAGTGATCACCCGATCATTATTTTCCAAAATGGTAGGATAAATAGATAGAACATGAGCTTTAAAGAAAAAGCTTTTCATACAATGGTCCAATATTTCAGCCTTCGGGCTAATGTGTCCCACACATTCAGTATGTGTACCATTTCCGTGAGGATTCAATTTTACATTTTTGAAATTAACAGGTCCACCCAAAGAAACATCGCCAATAAAGTCGCCCATTTTAACGGCTGTTATTTCAACAAAAGGAGCATACCAGGCATTCACATTCTCGATGCCTTCTTTTAAAGGAATAGAAATATCAATGGGTTTACTAAAGTCTATAGTGTATTCTTTGTTTGCAAAATCTATCTTAGCTTTCATAAAGGCTAAAATATGGCTTTAGTAACGAAAAAACAATAACTTCATCCTTTGGACGGTCTCTTTTGTCCTTATTTATCTTTGTAAAATACTTCCGTAGCCCTGCTATGCAAGGATTTTACAAAGAAAAAATAAGAACAAAATAAACTCGTCTAAAGGATGAAGTTATTATTTCATCGTTACTGAGCTTACAATGATTTGTTTAAAATTAAAAATATTTCAATGAAGCTGATACATGCTCTCTCTATAAAACGATTTCTAATAAGCTTAGGTCATGCTCTTGATGGTCTTAAAAGTATTGTAAAATCAGAACCAAATTTCATTATTCATATCATTGTGGGAATTTTAGTAGTCATTTTGGGTCTTTGGATCAAACTTGCAAGTTGGGAATGGTGCGCAGTAATCATTCTGATTGGAATTGTTTTAACAATGGAAGCAATCAACACCAGTATTGAGAGTTTGACAGATTTGGTTACAAAAGAAAAAAATCCTTTAGCCAAAAGGGTGAAAGATACCGCTGCGGCGGCAGTTCTCATAAGCAGCTTGACAGCCATCGTAATTGGCTTGATTATTTTTTTACCTAAACTACTGGTGCAATTCAATGTTTTGAGCCTGAATTAGATTAAATATTATAAAAAAAACAACTATGGAATGAACTTTGTTTGTTTTACTATATAACAGGCCAATTCGATAATCTATTTTAATGGTGGATAATAAAGAGAAAGAGACAAAGTTTGATAAATTTTTATTGAATAAACTAAGTAGAGATTTTCGAGCATCTCTCATTAATTCATTAACAAACCCCTTATTTGTTAAAGGAAGAGATCATAGATTCATTGTAGTTAATGATGCCTTTTGTGATTTTACTAATTTACCACGTGAAAAAATTATTGGCAAAACTGACTTCTTTTTCATGAAAGACTCAGAGGTAGAAAAATATTGGCAGATTGATGAATCTATCCTAAATACAGGACAGACTTATAAAAATGAAGTGATTTTCGAAGTTGAGGGAGAAAAAAGAGTAATTTCAACTACTAAAACACGATTTGTCCTAAATAATAAAAAATATGTGGTGGGGAATGTGCTTGATATCACAGAAATTAAATCCCTTGAATTAGAACTTGCTGAAAAGAACACTCAATTACAAAAGTATATAAACTCCAACGATGAATTAGAACGGTTTGCCTATTATGCTTCACATGACCTGAAATCACCACTACAAAACATAGTCAACTATTCAAGCTTACTGAAAGATACCATTGCTTCAAAACTAAGTGAACAAGAATCAACCTGCTTAGGATTTATTCTAAACGGTGCCAAAAGAATGCATCAAACTGTAGAGGACTTGTTGAGTTTTTCGTTTTCCGTAAATAAAAAAGTAGTATTAACAAAGGTAGATTTTATGGACTTGCTAAATGAAGTCAAGCTTGATCTAGAGATATTGATAAAAGATAAGGCACCAGAACTTAATATAAATTCAATAACCACTCTAGTGAATTGTGATAGAGGCTCTATTAAAAATGTCATTCAAAATTTACTATCTAATGCCATTAAGTTTACTCCGAAAGACAGAAAACCCATTATTGATATTCATTGTGAAGAAAAGATGAATGAGTTTGTTTTTAGAATATCAGATAATGGAGTAGGAATACCACCAAACAAATTTGACCAGATCTTTGAGATATTCAGTCGTCTGCATTCTCAAAATGAGTTTGAGGGAACAGGCATTGGTTTATCATTTTGCAAAAAAGTAATAGAAAAGCACAACGGCAAAATATGGCTTGAAAGCAAAATCAACGAGGGGACTACTTTCTTTTTTAGCTTACCTACCAAATGATTTTAGCTTTTCATCAATACTATATTCTCATACTAAAAATTGCGGTAGCTACAGAAAGCAAATATTGAAGCATTAATAAATTGTGGCATCAATACCAGCAAAATATTGAAGCATTATAGCATTGAGTCATTGTAGCATTAATTTTTGGACGGAACATATCATTTTCAATCCTGTAGTCTCCCCGCTGTCCACTCCAATGTTTTTACGCGGAGACCTGCGAGGTTTCTAAAACCTCGCAGGTCTCCGCGTAAAAACATTTCCATT
>Ga0209187_1000231_pt1:117500-120737 | contig 120737 bp, 89 predicted proteins | sample BantaG_FD_187430 | JGI IMG/M metagenome (GOLD analysis project Ga0209187, IMG submission 187430) | Marine algal microbial communities from Bantry Bay, Ireland - BantryBay_4 metaG (SPAdes) (version 2) | ecosystem: Host-associated > Algae > Red algae > Unclassified | place: Bantry...
TAGTCGAGGAGAGAATCCTAAGGTGCTCGAGTGATCCGTGGCTAAGGAACTAGGCAAAATCGCCCCGTAACTTCGGGAGAAGGGGCGCTCCTCGTAAGGGGAGCCGCAGTGACCAGGCCCAGGCGACTGTTTAACAAAAACACAGGACTTTGCAAACTTGAAAGAGGAAGTATAAGGTCTGACACCTGCCCGGTGCCGGAAGGTTAAGGAAGGTTGTTATCACTTCGGTGAGAAGCTATCGACTGAAGCCCCGGTAAACGGCGGCCGTAACTATAACGGTCCTAAGGTAGCGAAATTCCTTGTCGGGTAAGTTCCGACCTGCACGAATGGTGTAACGATCTGGGCACTGTCTCAGCCACGAGCTCGGTGAAATTGTAGTATCGGTGAAGATGCCGGTTACCCGCAACGGGACGGAAAGACCCCGTGAACCTTCACTATAGCTTAACATTGATTCTGGGTATGTGATGTGTAGGATAGGTGGGAGGCTTTGAAGCGGTAGCGCTAGCTATCGTGGAGCCAACCTTGAAATACCACCCTTCACTTACCTAGGATCTAACTCCTTCACGGGAGGACATTGTTTGGTGGGTAGTTTGACTGGGGTGGTCGCCTCCTAAAGAGTAACGGAGGCTCGCAAAGGTACCCTCAGTACGGTTGGCAATCGTGCGTAGAGTGTATTAGCATAAGGGTGCTTGACTGAGAGACTGACTAGTCGATCAGGTGCGAAAGCAGGCTAAAGTGATCCGGTGGTTCCGCATGGAAGGGCCATCGCTCAAAGGATAAAAGGTACTCCGGGGATAACAGGCTGATCGCGCCCAAGAGCTCATATCGACGGCGCGGTTTGGCACCTCGATGTCGGCTCGTCACATCCTGGGGCTGGAGAAGGTCCCAAGGGTTGGGCTGTTCGCCCATTAAAGTGGCACGCGAGCTGGGTTCAGAACGTCGCAAGACAGTTCGGTCCCTATCTGTTGTGGGCGTTAGAAAATTGAGGAGAGCTGACTCTAGTACGAGAGGACCGGGTTGGACTGACCGCTGGTGTACCAGTTGTGCCGCCAGGTGCATTGCTGGGTAGCTACGTCGGGAGAGGATAAGTGCTGAAAGCATCTAAGCACGAAGCCCACTCCGAGATGAATTTTCTTTTAAGGGTCGTTAAAGACTATGACGTTGATAGGTTGCAAGTGTAAAGGTGGCGACATCAAAGCTGAGCAATACTAATTACCCGTAAGCTTTCTTAAAATAAAATATTATTTTTCACAGTATGACGATTTGATTGTCCTTCTGTGTCTGCCAAATATGACAATATAGAGAAATACCCAGACTACGGTCTGGGTATTTTTAAAGATTTTATGGTGACTATAGCGTTAGGGTTCCACCTCTTACCATTCCGAACAGAGAAGTTAAGCCTTTCAGCGCCGATGGTACTTGAGTAACATCTGGGAGAGTAGGTCGTTGCCATTTTTATTATAAAAAACCGCGTAATTTATTACGTGGTTTTTTTATGCCCTAAACTGAAGGAATATCTTTCCTGATAAGTATATACTTCACACATAATCCCTGTGAAATTCTAGAAGACAAGTAAGTTCGGCAAGCCTGCCAGCAAATAACTGATCTTCATACCGCCAATTTATTTTAAATACATTTTTGATTACTGTTAGTATATAAGTATATTGTATGTTATTAACTTCCATTTGTTTGCCAGACATTTTCCATCGGGTGCTTTTGATGTGAGATTGATTGAAGAAATGGCTAAACAAAAAAGCCAGTTAGAAGTAGTGGTTGCTGCAGTTGATAGATATGTTGGGGATTTTATAGGTTTTATGGAAGATGAACAAATTCTAGAAAACACCGCCATATTTATTGTACCTGACCATTTGTTAATGGATAATGCTTTTTTCTTGAACTTGCCACTTTTGAACAGCACAAAATAGATGGATTTACTCCTTTGAATGGTTTAGCAAGCATCCCGATGCAATTTTGGTGACAGACAAAATAAATGCTTCCGAAATGTTTATTCCACAATTTGTTGATCCGTCTTGATTGATGATGGAATTATTTTCTTGGGCGGCTGCCGAAAAAGCGCAAGAACTAGGAGCAACGGTTATTGCTTCTGAAAGTTTATGGCGAGATATTGGGAAAAGTAAGCTCAAAAAGCTCAAAGAACGTAAAATTGAGTATTTAGCTGTATTTATACAAGCGGTGGATAAGCAGAAAGAACATTTTAAATACTTTTGAAAAATGGGATTAAAGTTTTTGCCTTTCACATCAACTTTGATGAGTTCAAAGATGAGGCTTATACGGTGCGAGAAGGATTTGACTATTGCCATGGCTTGTATGCGGATGATTGGCAATTCTAATAATTTTATAAGCTTAAATTACTCCCACTCGCCTCTTAACAATGCAGCAGCTTCATCATAATCATTGGTTCTATCAATGTAAATATTGTCCCAATGAACCTTTCCGTCTGATTTTAGACGGATAAAGATTCGGTAGTAGCCACTTTCGTATTGGTTGAGATCTAAGGTTACGTTTGCAATAGTACTGCTGGCACTAAATACGAGGGTTGCGTCTGAATTACTCATATCATAATCCATATTTTTTAGCATAACTACAAAATCCTTCGTTTGGAATTGATCGTCTATTTTTTTAGCAGGTAAAATCCATACTTTGTCAATTTTTGTAGAGGATCTCACTTGTAAAGTGTTTTTTGCAGGAACGGGAAACATAAAAATACTGTCATTTTTCACATTTGGATTTCCAACAGTAAATAGCGAAGAGCCATCAATATACTGAAATTGCAAGCCTGTAACAATGTTTATTGCATCTGCAGTTATTTCAGTTATTTCCTCATTAGGTTCTGGTGAAGTATCAGGATTACTATCTTTTTTGCAACTATAAGAGATAATTAATACGGAAAGAAGAAGGATTAACTTTTTCATATTTCGAAAATTTAATTCAAGTATAATATGTTATAATTTTATAATGTATTTATACTACGAATTAAAAATATTTTCGATGTGTTTTTTCCTAATTTTATTAAAATGTTATTTTAATGGATTTAAAAGGTGTCGTTTGACTTAAAGTTTTAATGATTACTTTGACAAGTAGTTTTGAAAAACTGTATTTCCGCATTTTTGTTCATTGAAATAGTGATAAATTATGAATAGAATCAGGGTTGATAAAACTGCCATCAATTTCCTTGATTAGTATCATTTGGGAGGATAACAACATCCAATTTTTAGA
>Ga0209187_1000232_pt1 | contig 120220 bp, 90 predicted proteins | sample BantaG_FD_187430 | JGI IMG/M metagenome (GOLD analysis project Ga0209187, IMG submission 187430) | Marine algal microbial communities from Bantry Bay, Ireland - BantryBay_4 metaG (SPAdes) (version 2) | ecosystem: Host-associated > Algae > Red algae > Unclassified | place: Bantry Bay, Ireland...
TTATTTTAAATGAAGCTGGCACTATATTGGCTGTAAAATTTCTTTCGAGGCGAGTTTTTGGCCAACCGGAAGGCATTGCTTTTGATGTGTTGGGTAACTTATACATTAGCAACGAAGCAAAATCGCATCAGGCCAATATTTTAAAGTTTGATAGAATTGAGTAACGCATACCAAGTAGCAAATACTAAGCAATGGTTAAAAAATTAGTTTTGAATAGCATTACTATTTGTTGATTTTGCAAAATTACTTACAAAGAACTGAGCCCATCAAATTAGCCCCGTTTTCTATGGTTTATCCAAATATATTTTAATTTTTTTTAAATACATAACTTATTTTTTTGATTTATCTACTTTAGTTACACTAACAAGGTGTTTTCTGCGAAAACGTCATTAATTATTGGCATCATCGCTCATCTTTGCTCGTATTACACAACATCATTAGATAGGCTCATCTGCTTGGTTACTACTCAGACTTTGGCAATGAAAAAAGGATGGACTGTGATTACTTTCACGTCTATGTCACTCGTAAAAGAGCGCATTTTGCGGGATATTGCCCAGATACAGCCCATCCTTCCTTTCTGTTTTGAGAAAGTATCAAAAAAAATTGATATGCCGAAGGTACGAGCGAAACCTAAAGTTGGCACGATGATAACTGTTCCGCTTCAAAAAATATTTCACTAACTTTTGCTATGGACCTGTTGGAAAGTTTCCACCGTCGGCATCGCAATTTATAACTACACTTATTGTACATTCGGCTACATTACTCATATCTCCATTAGCTGCTGTTAGTTGTAAAGTAAGATTGTAAGTGCCTGCTGCCGGTATTAAACTAACATCAATAACATCGTCGCTAACTACAGATGTACCCATTGTATTGATAAATGCTGCTGCGGTACCACCATAAGTGGGGGTAGAAGTTGGTGCAGATTCAGCATTGTTATCGGCAGCACCAATTGAAACCGTTCCACCGGCGCATAAATCAATTTCTGCCGGACAGTTTAAGGCTGCTTCGGGCGGTGGCAAGGTTGCACATGGCGCAGGGTCAATTGAAAAAGTATCGGTACATCCATTTTCGGTTGTTACTGTAAAGTCGGTTGGCGGCGGATCGTCGCCTGGAGCTACTGGGCCAAATGTTGCCGGATCAACTGCATCGTTAGGGCAAGCTAGCGTAATGGTATAATTACATACTTCATCGGCCTGCGTTACGGCTGGTGTTTGTGCTGGCGGAAAAACAGTAACCGTAACAATTTGGTCGCAAGTGTTTCCGCAAGAAGTAACGGACATTGTTAAATCTACATCTGTTGGGTCGCAACCTGCTACACCTGCCATAGATGGGTCAAATGTATATACTTCGTCTCCTGTATTGGGTGTAGCATCGGGGTCGGTAGTTACTGCGCCTGCACCCGACCAAACAACTGTTGGTGGCGGTGCATTATAAACAAAGGTAAACGAAGCCAATTCATCCTGAGCATCTCCTGCAATAGCATCAATATATTGTGCTAAATTGGGAACTATTACATTGCCATCGCAATCTACTAAATCTGCATCGCTGCCATCCCAGCCATCGCCAAAATCATCTGTTATAAAAACGGTATACGTTGCGCCGTCCATTAAAGGTACTGAAGTAAAACTGTTGCCCACGGCAGATGGGTTGCCAAAGTTACCGACGGTATTTATGTTATTAGCTCCAGGTACACTAGCTTCTATTGAGGCTTCGGTGTCTGTGCCAAATAAACCTGTACCGGCAGGCGGCAAACCAATAACCGAACCATCATCAAAAGTACCTTGGTATAAGCCTAAGCCGTGTTCTCCATCAAAGGCTCCATCAACAGTTTGTACTGCAGTTAGTGGACTGTCGGGAATAATTACAGAAGCTGTTGCTGCTGCATCTGTTGCGCAAAAAGTATCACCGGTTACTACGCCTGTTTGTGTGTCGCTGCAAATGCAAGAGCCGTCGTCAATAGTGGCGCAAGGCTCAAAGTTAGGGTCAGCCATTGTTGTACAGCCCATAAATGGGGTATTGTTACAAGCAAATGCCGGCAGCATTACTATAAATTCTTCGTTGCTGGTTTCGCACGAATTGGTAACACTTACATCTGGTTCAGTATCTACATCTAAGCCGCCATCTTGTATTACTATACAGCCATCTTGGTTACCACAACCATTTACCGAACCATCTTCTGTAATAATTACGTTAAAGGAGCCGCCATTCCAATCATCTCCAAAAGAATCATATCCTGTAAAAACTAAAGCGTTACCATCAGTAACGCAAAAAGGACCTTCGGTTACTGTACCGGCTACAAGGTAAGTACCTTGTGGTTGGCAGGCGATAACAACGTTGGCAGTTTGATCGACCAATTCCCAACCAATTTCTGTTGGAAAGGCAGCTGCATTTATTTCAATAGTAATTTCGGTTTGACCTGCGGGGCATTGTGCGCTTATGTTATATCCTAAAAATAAGCTAAAAAGGATTAGGTATATATTTTTCATAATTATTGATTTAAAAGTTGTTTCAATTGGTTAAAATTACCTAAGTCAAGCTTAAAGCCACAGTATTCCAAAAGGGTTTCTAATTCAGATTCGGTAAATGGCTTTGCAAAGTTTAAAGTAAGTAAGGTATTGTTAACTGATAGCTCAGCGTTAAAACCTGCTTTGGCGTTTACACCGGATTGATTTATGCGATCCAGAAAATTTTGTTGTTGACCAGTTAAAGCAATTTGAACACTTACATTGTCCAAAGCATCATTTACAATTGTCATATTATTAAGTTTTACTAAATCTTGTGCGTTTAGTAAGCTGTTAAATGACAGTATTGAGATAATGATTAGAATTAATCTATACATTTAATTTATTATTTAATTTTTAAAAAGCGATTTTAAATATCATTAATTATAAAACGTTTTGAGCGATTTTAAAATATTATACAGCCTTATGTTTTGGTAAATTAATAATGAAGTAAACCAAAATAATATTGGTTTCACTCCTGCTTGCAGTTTAAATTTTTTCGATAAGAAAATAGCCACATTAATTTTTCGACTATTTCTAAATTACAAGGTAGTTTTTTTTATGAGAAATAATTAATATTTTTAACTAAATATTGGTTTTTGATAAATAGATGGCTCAATTTGTTTGTTTATTTACGGTAAGCTGTCGTATTTTTATTCTAAAAGCAGCAACTAACAATGTCATAAATGGGCTAATCCAATTAAAAATTGCGTAAATAAAATAATCAAATACAGGCACGCCAAGCACGCCCGACTGATATGCGCCACAAGTATTCCAGGGTACCAATACCGAAGTAACAGTACCCGAATCTTCAAGCGTTCTACTAAGATTTTCAGGGGCCAGGTTTTTATCTTTATAAGCTTTAGCAAACATTTTGCCAGGCACAACAATTGCCAAATATTGGTCGGAAGCGGTAACATTAAGTGCCAAACAACTCGCTACGGTGCTGGCGAATAAACCAAAAACCGAGTTGGCAATGCTTAACAATGCACTACTTATTCGTTGTAACGCTCCAATGGCATCCATAACGCCACCAAAAACCAGGGCACACATTACTAACCAAATTGTACTTAGCATACCCTTCATACCGCCGGTTGAAAAGAGATCGTTTAACGAGGTGTTGGTGGTTTCTACTGATGCATCTACCGTCATAGCATTCATCATACCAATGTAGGCAGCTTTGAAACTCATAGTTGCTTCGCCAGATATGCGTAAAATAATATCGGGCTGAAAAATAATTGCGGCAATACCGCCTAAAATGGTTCCAACAAATAGTGCGATTAAAGGCTTGGTTTTCATTACAACCATGGCTATTACAGCCAATGGAACCAAAAACAGTAAAGGCGTAATATTAAATGCACCCTCAATTGCATTTAAAATTTCACTTGTATCTGCAGTACCAGTAGTTTTTTGTGTAAAACCCAATATTATAAAAATTATTAATGCTATTGTAATTGAAGGAACAGTAGTGTAGAGCATATAACGAATATGGGTAAACAATTCGGCACCCGCCATAGCTGGTGCAAGGTTAGTGGTATCAGAAAGTGGTGACAACTTATCCCCAAAATAGGCCCCTGAAAGTACAGCACCAGCTACCATGCCAAGCGGCAAACCAATTGCTTTACCAATACCAATAAGCGCAATGCCTACGGTTGCAGAGGTAGTCCACGAACTACCAGTTGCTATAGAAATAATGGAGCAAATAATGAGGCAAGCTGCCAAAAAAATCTTTGGACTCAAAAGCATCAAACCATAATAAATCATCGAGGGGATAACGCCACTCATCATCCAGGTGCCAGTTAATGCGCCCACAAAAAGCAATATTAAAATAGCACCTGTAGTTGATTTAAAGTTGTTTGCTACCTCATCTATTATGGTTTTGTAAGAAACTTTATTTAAAAACCCAATTACCATAGCTACTGCTGCGCCAACCAGTAACACAAATTGATTGGAACCACTCAAGGCATCATCACCATAAGCCACCAATACGTTGTAGGCCAATAAAGCTACTAATACAAAAATAGGTATTAATGCCTCAAAAATGTTGAGTTCTTCGTTTTCTATTATCTTTTCGTCCATTATGTTTATTGCTTAAATAATTTTATGTAATAAAGTATCAACAACAATTTATTTATTAACCCGGCATTTAAATAATTAGTTTTTTTTAGAAGCGAAACGATAAAGCATTGTAAAACGGGCTCCCCGCTTTCCGTTCAAATGCTGCGCCAACGCACAAGTGCCAACGCTTCAGGCAGCATAACCACTACAATCGGGGCTAGTTTTGAAGGTTAAGTTTTTTGTGGATGCTTTTACAAAACCAAATTAATGTCAATCAATTTGATGAACATGTCTATAATTATCAACAAATATACGGATTTATTTCTTTTGGAAAACATTTAGCAGTTGAGTTAAAATCAAGTGAATTATTGATGAATAAATACTTATTAAATGAATGACAACTTGGAATATTCCATCCCGCCGCACGGTTTAAACAAGCAGCAAAAAGAAAAAGCGGATGAGGAGCTTAAACGATTGAGATTTGAAAGTCTTCAGCAAGTTAACAATGAGCAGAAGATTTATGCAGCCCTAATTAATTTAAAATATACCCTTATAGATTATTTGGAAAGTGATACTTTTTCAGAAGAATTTCTGTTTTCAAAAATTTTAAAAAATTACACATCCATTTTATATTGTTCAAAATGAAAGCTTGCCGATGATTTGGGGGTTCACGAAACCAAGTTTTCGAGATTGATCAACAATAAAGAAAATCCGGGTATTGGAATATTGCATAGCAATCAAAATTAGTTAAGAATAAATTAAATTTGAAGATTGTATAATATCGGCTCAAAATTGTAGTCTAAATTTTTAAGAGTTATAAATATTGTAATTTTTTTAAGATAATTATTCAGAATCAAACATTATATCTGATTATGAAGGAACAACTTATGATTTTCTAAGTTCAGCGGTATCTTAAAATAAGATAATCGAAATATTTATTGCAAAACAAGCTTAGTTTTTTCACTTACTATTTCGCTACCCTCATTTTTTAAATAAGCCCAATAAATGCCAGTAGGTAGTTTTTGGTTATGATTATTTTTACCACGCCAGGTATACATTTGCTTGCTTGGTGATGCAGTAAATTGATATTCAAAAACTATATCACCTTTTAAATTAACTATTTCTAATTTGTTTGCTTTAGTATTTTTGCTGTTAAACTCAAAAACAGTAAAATCCATAAATGGGTTGGGGTAGTTATTTATAATTGAATTGTTTAATTCTGGTGCATCAATACCAACTACCGGTTCGGCGGCATAAAAGCTAAATTGATTATTACTTTCGCAAATTTCATTGTACGTGTTTTCATAATCTACTTCAATGGTAAAGTTATGCATTTCGTTAAGTTGTACTTCAAATTCACTTTTATAATAGATTGTTTTATTTGGTTTAGCAAAACCACTATGCACAACTTCTTGTTTACTACCGTTTGATTTAATAATTCGATACGGTACTTCTTCTATTTCTGGTATATTTAAGTAAAAGATTTGAAACTGAATATTTAATTCGTAAAGCGTATCATTTAATTTATCAATATCTACATTAATGTTTTCTTCATTTAAAATTATTTCTGGTTGGTTGTTGCTGTAATATTTTAGCGCAGGATCACCAGAATAGCTTATTGCATTGGCAGCATATTTATTAGCAAATTCGGTTTTGTTAAAATGAATATGAATTGCTTGGTTTAGTTGCTCTCCCAGAGTTAGGTGAGGGTTTTCAGCAAACATTTGCAGGTACAAATCATCTATTAAATCAGCCCCTGTATATACATCTGACATATAATTAAAGCCAATGTAAGCTGTTGCTCCTTTATTGGCACTATTCAGCCATTCAATAGGTAAAACGCTTTGATCTTCTGTATAATTAGCTTTGTATATGTTGCCAGCAAATTCATCTTGTCCAATAATTATAGGATAGTGATTATTAAAATCATAAGCTAATGGACTGCCGATTTCAAGATCCCAACTTTCTTTATTAGAACCACCTAAAAAGCTTATAATTTTTATGCCATCATTTAGAATATTTTTTAAGCAATCTATGGTTTGTTCTTGCCAACTTCTGCCATTAATTTTACAAATACTTTCAACATTGTCATCAATAACCAAAAATTTCGAATAGGCAGTTGCCGCTCCATCTGCTGTAAGATTGGCCTGTTCTAATAAACGACGGCTAAATGGGTTGTAATCAAAATAGTCATAAACCTTACCGCTAATATGTAAAATTTGATGTCGCCATTGTTGTTCTTTTACATAACTGCAAAAAGCTAAATTATATGGCAACTCTACTGCTTTTACTTTGTTTAAGTAATTAGTAACTTCTTGCACCTGTGTAACATTCAAACGTCCAATTGCTAAACGGCTCAACGGGCTAAAATTTTCTGAGCCGAAAATTTGATCGCTACTTTTATGCCCAAAGGTGGGAATTAAATTTTGATTCCAGTTGTCAACACCTAATGTTCTGTAGCTCTCAATGCCTTTACCAATTAAAAAGCAATGCCTGGGTTTTGTGTTCCAATTTTCTAAAGCATCATTTAAAAAATTTTTAATTGCTAAAGGATGCTTAGCAATGCCATAACTATATTGATCGTACAATTCTTCAATATTTACTATTACTGGTTTATAGTTGCCGCCTTTTGAAGAAGAACGATAAGCTGCATATTGTTCAATTGCATCTCCCTGTTTAAGTAATTTTGGATGGCTTATAATTATGTAATCCCCTTGATTGTTGACAGCAGTATAATTGGTAAAGTTAAACATTTGTAGTTGCTCAACACTTATGGCTTTATCAGCTTTGTATAAATACAAATGCCGTTTTTCATTTTCGGTTGCAGAAAGGTGTACTGCGTGAATTGCTTTATCTTTTAAATAAACAAGTGATGTTTTTGTTAAATTGTTGAGATCGACCAAAAAATAATTCTCTGTTGCTTGTAGGTTTTCAAACTCTAAATATTGGCTCGTACCACTACCTTCTATATGAAATTGGAAAGTGTTTATATTGTTAAAATTAAAACTACGTGGATATTTTATTAAAATGTTTGCTATACCAATTCTATCAACGTAAGCAGTATCTGTTGTGGTACTAAATTCAATACTGTTATTTTGTGCATTTAATTTTTTTAATGAAAATAATTCTAAATTATGAGATTGAATGGAGTATTCTTCAAAGTTATTATCAACAATTAACTCATCATTTAATTTAACTTTTAAATGATGACCAAAGGAGGGTAACTCACTAAAACTCAAACCAACTGTTTTTATTTTTATAGTCGCAGAAAGGCCATTGCTATAAATACAAGGCGTTTTTAATGATATTTTTGTGTTGTTATAGTTTGGCAAGTTACTAGTAATTGTTCGGCCTAAAAAACTTTCACCTTTGCCATATTTCCCAAAATAAACATCTATTAAATTTAAAGGATAATTTGGATGGTGGATATGAAAATGGTTTCCATCTGGTTTGCCAGAATTAAAACTATTTGCTTCTGCGTATTCAACCTCGTGCATAAAGTATTCCTCTTTAGCAGGTATATTTTCAAAATTGCTTTCAAAATAAGTGATTCTTTGTTCGGCAATTCCAGTAGTTAAATAGTAAACGGCTGTGTCTGCAAACATGCTAAAACGGGTGTGCATTTGGTGTTCTGGTTTTTCATACAATTGGGTATCAAAACGGCCATCTAATTTTTTACCAAAAAACTCTAAGTAGTCACTTTCGGTCCATTTATTTTCATTGCTTACAAAAATGGGTATTTCTTTTCCTTCATTAATTAATAACAACTCGTTTCCTGTAATTGATTTTATTGGAAAACCTGCTGTTGCTAAAGTTTCATAACTTAAAGTGTACATGCCTGTTTCGGCAACTTTAATTTTGTAATAGGTTTTATTGTAATCTACCCAAGTATTGGTGTTTTGAGCAAATACACCAACAGTAATTATTATTGGTAAAATGAGCAATAATAATTTTTTCATAGCTACGAAATTTTAATTGTAAATATAACAATTTTTAATTAAATATTATTTTAATAGTGATTTAAGTATGTTAATATTTTTACATCCAGTCTTTTATAAGATGGTTTTTTTGTTAATTGCAGATACTAAGTTTTTAAAGCTCTCATTGTATTCAGAATTAATGGGATTCAAATCATTTAAAAGCGTAGCATATTCTTCACTATAATTAACTACAACTTCTTTTTTACGCTCTCTAACTTTTACCATCTTACCAAAAATAAAACTGTTGTGTTACAAATTTAATTTTCCAAATAGCTTGCTAATTTAAGTAACATTGAATGTAAGCGATATTGGAGGTTTATCCCTGTCTTCTGATTTTCATTTTAAAATTACACCTTTTTATAAGCACAACGCTTTTAGTGTTTGCTTTACACCTAAATTTTATATGATAAAAAGCTATAAAATAAAAGATGAATACAAAATCTTCTAATCACAATCAATATTACCTGCTGCTGGTGGATTACACGGAGATTTTTTTGCTATTAAAGGTCGTTGATAAACACCATTGCCGTGAGTAGCTACCCGTAGTTTTCTGTTAACTGGTGAAATACTCAAATCCATTGCTAAAATAGCATCTGGCAGACCAGCTTGAAGCACGCTCCAGGTTTTCCCGTCATTATCAGAAACGTAAACTCCAATATCCGTACCAATGTATAAATGATCTACTCCAACAGTATCAATCAAAATTGTATTTACTGGTACATCTGGAAGTTCTGCTCCTATAATTTTAAAACTTTCTGCTCCATCTTCAGATTTATATAGATGCTTATTTCTATATGCTCCAATTGCTACATATACCCAATCTTCATTTTTAGGATGTACAGCTATATCTAACATAAAACGCCGGGGTAAATTACTTGTTGCTTTTTCCCAGGTTTGTGCTCCATCATCACTTTTATATAAGGCAATACCACCAAAATCTGGAATTCCGGTACTGGCATACAACAAATCGCAATTTTGTGGGGCAACTGCAATGCGCAACATATAAGCCCCATTTAAGGGTTCAGATTGGAAATTCCAGTCTGCACTATTTTCTGATTTAAATATAGTATTTCTGCCAGCATATAATATGTTTGGGTTACTTTGGCACATTGCATAAGGCCCCGCAAAAGCTGTTGTTGCATTGTTATTGTTTGGTGGCCGAATTGGAAAAAAAGATTGGGCTTTATTTATTGATTTATTTATATTCAAGTATTGTGAAGATCCATAAACAATAGAGTCGTTTAAAGGATTAATGGCAGTGCTTAAACCATCGCCTTGTATTACTCTGCGCCAAGAATCATTGCCTTCATAAATAGCTGTATTATTGTCTTGCATACCACCAATTGCAAATATTGAATCTTGATGAGAGTTTGAAAAATCGGCATAAAATTGTTGTGTCTGCAAACTTCCATTTCTTGTTTCAAAAGTTAAGCCACCATCAGGCGAAACAAATATACCTCCATCGGTAACATAATATACTTTATTATAATTAGTTGGATGATACATTACCCTGTGAATATCTACGTGGCAATAATCAGAAGGACCCGGGTCGCCAACTGGTGTGGCATTAAGACTGCCAGCGCTAGCAGCTGCAGTTTGTGCTAAAGTTACACCACCGTCCGTACTTTTATAAGGCAATACACCAACTACCACCACTTCATTTTCATTTTCAGGGTGTACTGCAACATCGTGAGAAAACCAACCCTGGTAGGTAGCATAATCAACACCATTTAGTTTTCGCCAGGAGGCTCCATTGTCGGTACTTGAAAATAAACCTCTTGACATAAACTGATCTGCTATACTTGCGAAAAGCGTGTAAGGTTCAGTTAGCTGCATATCTAACATTGTTTTTCCACTCCAGGTAGTTGGTAAGTTGTTTCCCCCGTTGCTAATTTTTTCAAAATCAATACCTCCGTTTGTAGATCGATAGATACCATGATTAGCTGAACCAAAGTTACCACAAGCAGCAAATACAATAGATGTATCTTGTGGATGCATTAGCACATCGGTTGCATTAAAAGCATCAACCTTTAATTCCCAAGTATCGCCTGCATTATAACTTACGTGCAAACCTTCGGAGGTTGCTGCCCAAACTGTATTTGGCCTAACGGGGTTTATTAAAACATCATTTATACCACGCATATCTCCGTATTGCCAATCCAATACCTTTGTCCAGCTAATACCATTGTCTGTTGATTTTAAAAGTCCAATACCATAAGTACCTCTTGAGGTACGTTCACCTATACCTTCGCCAGATTTTCTGTAGCGATAAACCTCACCTGTACCAATGTAAATTTCGTTACTATCTAATGGGTTAACTGCAATGCCCATTACTCCTAATACTGGAAAACCTGTATGAACATATTTCCAAGCTTCTACACCAATACCGTCGGTGGTGGTTTTCCACAAGCCTCCACTTGCAGAACCTGCCCAAATTGTATTCGGATTTTGTGGATTGAAAGCTAAACCTATCATTCTGCCAGCAAAGTTTTTAGGGCCAATAGCTTCCCATTGAACATCATCTTTCTTTTTAGAAAGCAATTGCATTTCTTGATGCTTTTCATACGCCTTAGAATATAGTTGGTGTGGAATAATAGAATCTTCTAAAGCTCTTTGCATACAAAAAGCATCTAATGCTTTACCTGCACCACTTAGTTTGTATTTTATTTTTTTTGGTTTGATTAAAAATTGAGTAGCAATAAAAGTGGTGATAATAATAAGTATGCAGATTGTAGCTATGGTATAAATTTTGTTGGCTTTCATATCTCAAATATAGGGAATTAATAAATGATAAAATCATGCGGGTGTCATTTTTTGAGAAGGAAAGTTGGAGAGTAAGTTTCCGTTTTTCCAATTTGCTTTTTTACTGTCTCCATTGAATAGGATTCACTTTCTTTTTTGGAATACGCTAAAATGCTTAATAAAATATTTTCGTTGATATGTTCACCTTCTCCAACTAAATCTTTGTTGGTCTCAATGGATTCTACAATACCTAAACTTTTAAATGATTGAATTATTTGAAGAAATTCACTTTTACTCTTTTTGTTAATGTTAATATGATATGTTATAGACATTATTTAAATTAAAGATAGTAATATTCTAATTAAGTGGAGAAATGTTTTATTTTATAGTTAAGCCAAAGTTCTATATTCAATGCCAAACTTAACATCATCAATTATTTTTTCACACTCATCTAATTTTTCTTTAATGATGTTTTCTTCTAATGTTTTAAGATCACTTCTCTTGCCTATTCGTTTTAAAGCTGCGCCAACATCTTTGTATTTTTGGATAGAATTATTTTCGATTAAAAACTGACTGAGAATATCAATAAATTCGCTATTGCTGTAACCTTTGGAATCTATTTTATTATAAAGCCAAAAATCAAGGTTACAATATTCTCCGCATTCACATTTGCAACATTCAAAAAATCCATTCAGTAAATCTTCTTTATTACATACTATTTCGCTAAGTAAATTTTCTTTATTGTTCTCTTTTAGGATTTTCAATAAATTCTCTTTAAAACGATTTGAAAAATGGTCTTTGAAAAATAAAATCAACCTACTAATTTCTTCATCTGGAATATCTTTAAAGTAAGGAAAAAGCTTATCTATTTTTTTTGCGTTAGATTCTCTGTTTTTGAGTGAAATTGGATTTGAAATATTCTCAAATAGTTCATTTTTGTTGATTGTCTGATGAAAAATACTGTCCGCAATACTTTGAAGTTTATCTGTTCCAATGTAAATGCAATATTGAAACAATTTTTTATCATTACCCAATATACTATAATATTGCTCAATCAGTTTTTCTGCATGAAGCTCTGGAATAGACAATAGATATCTGTTAGGCCAAAGATTCTCTTTTGACAAACTTTTTAAAGTATTAAGTATTTTTAAAAACAATTCATTACACCAGATAAAGTTAGCATTTAAAAATCGAGTTCTTTTCAATTCAGGATAGATATGGTTCATTACAGTTCTATCACCTAACCAAAATCGTCTTTTAATTGCATCATTAAAAAAAAGAGATTTTTCATCTATTTCTTGAAGTTGTCTAATATTATCTTTTGTAACAAACTTTGACCAAAGTCGAAAGGCAAATACTTTTACATGTTTATCAGAATGGGTAGTTGATAGATCTTTAATTTCTTCAAGTGTTTTTGAACTGTATTTTAGTTTATTAGATTCTAATCCATTCCAAGGTTGTAAGCCCATATTCAATAAATGTAAAGGAACCCCTCCAATTTTTAAATACTCTTTGTGGTAATCAGATAAATTTTCAAGTATAATCATTAACGCTTTAACAGAATCTAATTTTGTCAAAAATGGATATATATAATTTTTTAGACATTCGTTATTGTTGTAAATTTCAATGAAGAAACTATCCAAGAAGTTATTATTGATTTCCCGAATTACCCCACCTAACCTTTTATACACCAATTTTTTATTAGACATACTTTCCCAAACCTCAAGAAAAGGAATCATTTTATGATTCAAATCGGCACTTCTGCAACAATTTAACATTGCCCAAATACACTCAACAATAATTTCATTTTTATCATCGTAATTGTTAAAAAAATAAAAAATATCTTGAGCAAGTTCTTTAGCAGCTATGTGTCCAGCAAATAATATAGCACCTCTATGAATTTCAGGTTCACAACCTTTTGAAATTAGTGCAAATCTTATGTCATTGATTGCTTTCTTTAAATATTTAGATTTTATTTTTTCAATTGTCCCTTTAATTACGATATAGTTACTATAAAAGTCATTATCTAATCTATTTGCAAAATAATATATCCCATAATTGGGATTACCACTTTTAAAAAGAGTCGAAACCTTTTTATGTGTATGCTTCAATCTACTGCCAAGGGGTAGCGAAATATAAGGGCTTGCCTCTTGCAAAATACTCATAATAGCATTATATCTTGAATCACTTTCATTTGAAGAACTAACGAATTTTATTAACCAATTGCTGGTTCTAAAGTGAATTATTTCGTAAAAATCAGATTTAAGTATTCCAATTTCTTTAAGGTAATGAAACCATATCAATGGTTGCTTATCAAAAATTAAATCAATTAGATTTTCATTTGGCTGAATATTTACCAAAGCTTTACCTATGTAATCTAAATAGTAGGGTTCAAATAAAATTGACTCATCAATATTGTTTTCATCAATCAATTTTCTAATGCAATTGACGATAAAGTGTTGGTGCAGTCTATCGTGTTTAAAAAATAGCTTTCTTTCGTTTGATTGACTTTTCTCGAAATACAACAATGCACTTTCTTTTTCTATTTTTTTGATAAGATCAAGACTTAAGGACTCGTTATTAGACCATTCAACTAAATCATTTTCGTTTGGGTAAAGCTTCTTTTGCTTCAATTGATTGAAAACCAATTTTTCAATAGCATTGCGGAATTCTACCTGAAATGTATTACCAGAACTCCGAAGTTCTCCTAATTCATCATTTAAATATTCCTTGATTATTTCATTTGGATTGGTGGAATACTCGCTTGCATTAGATAAGTAAATTCCTAATAAATACGGATCATTACCTATTTCATTTTTTATTAACGGTGCTTGATCAACACTTATATTATTTAGCTCAACAATGTTCTGAAATTCTGAATCAGAATATTGTGTTAGACTTAATTCTTTAATAAAAGAAGATTGCTTTTGTTCTAATTTTATAAGAGCATTTCTATTCCAAGAAGGGCAGACTACCAAATAGTTCAATTCATTTTTACCATTTGAAGCATTTACCCAATTTTGAAGCTTATCTAAAACTTTTCTTGGTTCATTTGACCTGTTGATGTCATCAATAAAAACGACAAGTTTTTCAGTCGATATTTTTGCAGATGGACTATCAATAAGTTCTGGAAATTTCGATTTAAAAAGCTTATCAATTGCTTCATTAATGGAATGTGACTCTAATATCAAGTCAGGCGAAACTCTTAAAACATAAAATTTATTTTCAATTAAATTTTTGAATAGCTGAAAACATAAAGTGGTTTTACCATAACCAGATTCACCTTTTAATAAAATTAAACCGCTATACGTATAAACTAATTCCTCTAATGTTTTGAATAAATCTCTCTCAATATCTTTACCTGAGCGGATATTATTACTTGAAAAGCTAAACCGATCTTTGTATTCTTCAAAATTTGATAAGATAACTTCTTGAATGAGTTCCTCAGAAGTCGAAATAGGTTTTTTTTCAAAGTAATTGTACCGAATATATTGTCCCTGAGGATCGTTTTCAAGAAAGTCATTTAATCGGCTGTAACTCCAAATATCAACTTTTATGCCGTGGTCTGCACAATATGATTTTACTTTTTCTTCAATATCAGAAGAATCACTTTCATTAAAGCATACTACAAGCGTACATTTTATTTTAGGGTTATTAGTCTTATACTTTTCAAATTTTTGTTTTGCTTTTATAATATCACCAAGTTTAGCTGGATCTTTCCTTAATAATTTAGATATAAGATTACTCCTTTTAGTAGTTGTACATTCGACAATTATAGCCTCAATAATTTCTCCATTCTCATTTTGTATAAGTGTAATGCCATCAACAGGATCGCCAATTGGTTTACCTTTCTTACTTACACCAGTTTGATTGATTTGGGCATAACTATCATTTTGCTTCCGTAAAACATCGTGTACGATATTTTCAAATAATCCTTCATCAGTTATTGAACTTAAATTTTTGTTTTGATTCACGTTTCTAAATACTAGCTACTAAATTAATCATTTTGAAATTTAATTTAAATCTATAAACAATCAAGTTACTCGATAAGTTGTTTCGCAAGCTAATCAGCTTTGTAGTATAAAGTTCGTTAGACATACTTTTAAAAAACTACCCTTTATAAAACAACCACTTACCCAACTCTTTCACCGTAATCTTCTTACCATAAATTAAAATACCAATACGATAAATTTTAGCAGCTAACCAAGTGGCCAAAATAAAACCAACTATTAAACTAACAACCGAAAGTGCTAATTGCCAAAACGGAACACCAAAAGGAATACGTGCGGGCATTACTATGGGCGAGAAAAAAGGGATAATAGAACCAACAATTGACATTGGACTGTTAGGCGCATTAATTACGCCCATTGAAATAAAAATAGCAATTACCAATGGTATGGTAACTATTAAAGTTAGCGATTGAGAGGTTTCGTTTTCTTCGCCGGTAGCGGTACCAATGGCCGCGAAAAAAGCAGCGTAAAAAAAATAGCCTCCTAAAAAATAAAAAGCAAAACTTGCCAAAATTGGTAACCAGTTCACTTGTGCTAAGCCGTTCATTATTTCCTTTACGGCACTCATTTCCAGGCCTTCGGGTAAGTTGGCATTTTGAACCATACTTTGTGAACCAGCAGCTATCTGGTCAGCAAATAAAAAACTCATTACTGCAATAACTGCAAAGCCCAAAATTATCCACAACAAAAACTGGGTTAAACCAACTAAGCCGATACCAATTATTTTACCCATCATTAATTTAAAAGGCTTTACGCTCGACATAATTACTTCAACAATACGGTTGTTTTTTTCTTCGGCTACGCCACGCATAACCATCGTACCATACATAATTAAAATAAAGTAAATAATAAAGCCAGTTAAATAACTACTAATAGTTGCTACAATGGTATCACCTCCTTTATCGCTGTCAATACCAGTTTGGTTAATGTTAATATTAGTTTTAAACGATTTTAGTTGATCTTCACTTAGGTTAGCGTTTTTGTATTTAATATCTTTTATGGCTGCCGATAATTTATTTTCGATAGATTTTTTTGCAGTAATGCTCAACAAATTATCTGAATGGTAATTAATACCACTTGGCTCGTTTATATTTATTGGTGGAATAATTAGCACGCCTTCGAAGCCATTGGTTTTGTAGTTTTTCTTTAGGCTATCTTCATTTTCACTTACATAAAAATAGTTGATGCTTTTTGAGTTTTCTAACTTGCCCCAATTAAGTTTGCTGTTATCTAATATTGCTATGTTAGATATGTCGCCAGTATAACTCATAAAAAAGAACTGCGCCCCAAACAAAAAAGCAATACCAATTGGTGCTAACAGGGTAGTAATTATAAAAGATAGTTTGCGCACACGGGTAATGTATTCGCGCTTAATAATTAACCAAATTCTATTCATTGCTTTGTCCGCTTACCTGGGTTATAAAAATTTCATTAATGCTGGGTAGTATTTCATTAAAGGCTGTAATGTCAACTTGGTGTTCCAAAAAATATCGTAAAATATCTTTGGTTTGATGCCCATTTAATAAATGCACTTTTAACTGGTTGGCATGTTGATTGATTACTTCAAACACTTCATTGTGTTCAATGTTTATTTCATCTGCTATGGTAATGGCGTATTCATTTCTTTTAAACTGATTTTTTAAATCTTTTACCGTTCCGCTCAATAGCACTTCTCCTTTATTAATCAGCGCAATTTCTTCACATACTTCTTCTACTTGTTCCATTCTATGTGTAGAAAATAATATGGTTGCACCCGACTTAGCCAGTTCAAATATTTCGTTTTTAATTAAACTGGTATTAATGGGATCCAAGCCAGAGAAAGGTTCATCTAAAATAATTAAAGGCGGTTTGTGGGCTACTGTGCTAATAAACTGTACCTTCTGTTGCATCCCTTTTGAAAGATCACTTACCTTTTTGTTCCACCAAGTCTTAATTTCAAATTTGTTCATCCATTCTAAAATGTTTAGTTTGGCTTGCCTGTACGACATTCCTTTTAGTTGTGTTAGATACATTAACTGCTCCCCAACTTTCATTTTTTTGTAAAGGCCACGTTCTTCTGGCATGTAGCCAAAATTTAATGGGTCTAAATTGGCTACTTCTTTACTATCAAAAAATATCTGGCCTTCATCGGCAGCAATAATGTTGGTAATAATTCTAATTAAAGTAGTTTTACCTGCGCCATTTGGGCCTAATAAACCAAATACAATACCTTCTGGTATGGTTAAGTTCACACCGTTTACTGCTTTAGTTTTATTAAATGTTTTAAAAATTTGTTTCAGTTCTATTTGCGGCATTTATACTGTTTTGTTTTTTTTAAAATGGCTGTAGCTTGCCTTATCCGCTAATTTATTAACAAAATATTCCACAAACATTTTTTTTACCTCAAGTAAATTTTTGTTAGTTATATTAAAAAAACAAACCTTTAATAACTCAAGTTGTAATTCGCTTAACTTTTTAACACCCATTCGTTTTTTAATTTATTAACGCAAAGTAATAATTATTTTATTCAAACCGAATGTAACACAACAAACAAACTAATCCAATAAATAATTCAATACAATACCTGCGGCAACTGCTGCGTTAAGTGATTCTGCTTTTCCACCGCCTTTTATTTTTATATGATGCTTTGATAAGTTTAACAAAGGTTGTGAAATGCCATTCGCTTCGTTACCAATTAAAATAAAACCTGGTGTATAGGTTTTGCTTTTATCTAACAATTCGCCTTTTAAACTAGTGGCATAAATGGGTAAATTTTTGTTGTTAATAAATAGTGTTTCCAAATTTTGATACGTAATTTTAGTGTGTAACAAAGCACCCATTGTTGATTGTATTACTTTAGCATTGTAAATATCTACACAGCTCTCTGATAGAATAATTTGTTTCATATTAAACCAACAGGCTGTTCTAATAATTGTACCTAAATTGCCTGGGTCACGTATATTATCGCAAACAAGTGTAAAATTTTGTTTTAAAATTTTGGTATCAATTTCAGGTTTAAAAAAGGGTAACAAGCACAAAACTTTGTTAGGTGTTTTTTGCTGCGAAATTTTATTCAATGTTTTGTCGTTTATTAGTGTAACCTTGTTGGTATAAGTCGCTATATTTTTTATAATATTGTAAATATTATCATTACAAGTGTAAATATGTTTAACCTCAGCTTTGGCAGCAATTATTTCATTTAACCATTTTTCGCCTTCTGTAATAAAAGTGGCTGTTTTATGCCTGTATTTTTTTAATTTGAGCGATTGTATAAATTGAATTTCTTTTTTAGTTAGCATAATTATTTGATACGTATATATTCATATTATTTTTGTTTAATGTTGTTGTTGATTTTATCAGCTTGCAGCAATACTAAATATTTAGAAAAAGGGGAGCTACTTTACGAAAGTACCAATATAACAGTTGAATCCTCATCACCAAAAAATAAAATAAAAAATAAAAGCGATTTAACTGCTGATTTAACAAAACTGGCTGTACCTAAAGCCAACAAACGTATTTTAAATTTATTTGCGGTGCGCTTATGGGCTTACAATAAATCTTTAAACGCTACAAAGGGCTTAAAGAAATGGGTAAACGAATCGTATGGTGAGCCACCAGTTTTGTTTGGAGATGAAAATATTGATATTACTATTGAAAGAATGAAAAATTTTCTTTTCCAAAATGGCTACTTTACCAGTAATATTGAAGCTACCAAAGATATTTACAATAAAAAAATAAGTGTTGACTATACCGTTAAACTAAATCGCCAATATCAATTTGGTGAAATTTACTTTCCTAAAGAAAATATAGGTATTTATAAGGTAATTGAATTTTATAAAAACGAAAGTAAGTTAAAAAAGGATGCACCATTTTCTACCGAAGAGCTAAATAACGAAAGAGAACGGATTGCAGCGGATGCAAAAAATTCTGGCTTTTATCGTTTTAATAAAGATTTAATTAGATTTGAATTAGATACAAATGCTACTAAAAATAAAGTTGAGGTAGTGTTGAAAATAAAGGAAGAAAACAACGAAGCAATATTAAGAAAAAGCTACATTAAAACCGTTCAACTATATTCTGATTACAACCCTAACTTAAATTCGCCTGTTTTTAATAAAAGTACTGGCTGCGAATTTCAAATGCCCGACACTTCTATTATAAACTATAAACGGTTAAGAAACCAAACGCATTATGTTTTTAAAGAAGATATTATTAACATAAATGTATTAAAAAAAGCAATTTTGTTTAAAATTGGTTTGCCTTATAGCTCAAAAGATTACAACAATACAATTAACAACCTAATTAATTTAGGCATTTACAAATTTGTTGATATTCAATTAAACCCTTGCCAAAGAGAAAACTACGATTCCTTAAACGTAACAATATTATTGACCACCAGAAATAAAATTGAATTTGAAGCAGATGTTGAAGTAAACAGTAAAACCGATTCTTCTGATCCACTTTTTGGCTTAGGTAATTTAGGTACTGCTGTTTCGGTAAGTAATAGTAATTTAAATAGTTTTGGTGGTGCCGAACGTTTTAAAACAGGTATTTTTGGTGGTATAGAATTTCAACCTTTTGCTGGTAAAGACAGTTTAATTAATGCATTTGAATTGAGTATTCAAGCAAACTTATCAATTCCTCGTTTTGTTGTTCCGTTTGAAACGAGCCCAAATTTAGGAAGAATAGCGCCAAAAACTTTGGTGGGGCTGGGGGTACAATACCTAAATAGAACTCGTTTTTTTGAGAGTGTAAATTTTAATGCTAGCTTTGGTTATCAGTGGCAAAACAATCAAACTATACAACATCGTTTTAATTTATTGAATGTTAACTTTTTTAGATTGCTTAGTGAAGAACCAGAATTTACCGCTACTTTAGAAAACAATAGTTTGCTTAAAAGCAGTTTTACTAACCAACTTTTATTTGGTACGCAATATAATTTTGTTTATAATAAATTGTTTAATACTAACAAGGAAGAATACACTTATTTAAAAACACAGGTAGAAGTAGTAGGTAATTTAATTAATAGGTTTTTATCACCAAATGAAAATAACGAAAAATTGCTATTGGGTGTTAAAACAGCGCAGTTTATAAAATTAGATGTTGAAGGAAAATACTATCGCATCTTTTCAGACAAACACTTATTGGCCAATAGGGTAAGTTTTGGTATTGGTGTACCTTATGGTAATTCTACTACATTACCTTATAGCAAACAATATTTTATTGGTGGTGCTAACAGCTTGCGTGCATTTAGAATTCGCTCTTTAGGGCCAGGCAGTTTTACGCCAGATGAAGATCAACTTTTTCCTGACCAAACTGGTGAATTTAAAATAGAGTTAAATACAGAATATCGATTTGACATAGCAAAGTATTTAGAAGGTGCTTTTTTTGTAGATGCTGGAAATATTTGGAACTTGAATTTAAAAAGATTGGAAGATACTCCAGAAAAATATTTTGAATTTAAAGATCTTTATAAAGAATTAGCATTAGGAGCAGGTGTTGGCTTACGGTTAGATTTTTCGTACTTTATTATTAGAGCTGATGTGGCCTTGCCTTTAAGAAGGCAATGGAATAACGAAAATTTTCAATGGATTAACAGCAACCGTTTTCAACAAATAACTAATAGTGAAAAATATATCTTTAATTTGGCAATAGGTTATCCTTTTTAAACTAAGGTTCGCAACTTTCAATAATTGCAGAAAAGTTGCCATCTTTCATTACTTCAAAGTTGTTTATTAAGCTAATGCTATCTCCGGCTAAATACTCTAACTCAACATTACTACTTATTATTTGGTTACTTAATATTAAACTTTTGGCTTTTACTAAACCATTCAATGCAATAGCATTATCCGTAAAAATTTGCTCTTGAGGGCAAAGTTCAATAGCATTTGGATCGCAGCTACTGCTCCACCAGTTTAAGGTAAAACCATCATCAACCACATAAAGATCAGAAAAATGCCTAATGGTAATACTGTTGCCTGTTGAGCTAATGGTATCTGGCAAATCGTAACCGTTTAAGGTAGTTATTAAGTTGTTAGAAGTGTCTGGCCCATCATAAATATACAAAAAATCATAACCTGGCTCATAAGCCAACTCGGTAAACAATAAGTTTACTGGTTCGTTAAAAGGCGAAACTATAGTAACTGTGCCGTCAGATAAATCGCTGTAAGATTTGTCTGGCCCATTAACATCGTGCAAAGTACCACTACATACATTTTCGATTGACCTACTGTTAAAAGGCATGGTTAAAATGCAAGGTGCAATGGTATCAATTGTAATAAAATCAGTTTCGGTTATTATGGTTGAGGCGTTGCAACCTTTAGCTCTTAAAGAAACATTGTAGCTGCCAGGTTCGTTAAAAGTATAAGTTACCGTATCGCCTGTTGCTATTGCGGCATTGTCAAAATTCCATGTAAAAGTGGTATTCGAATAATTGCTGGATGCAAAAAAACTGACTGTTTGTGGTGCTGAACAATAATAGTTAGGACTTAGCAGGTTTATCTGTGTTTGCAATTGATCTTCCTCAGTATATTCCTTACCTAAACCAACTGCATACCACGCATTTATGGTACTAATTAATTCTGGTGAAGCAGGACATTCTCCAAACAAATCTTTGGCGGCTTCTATAGCATATCTTTTAGCATCTGAATATCTGCTTTTAGGAGTTAAATAAACGGTTAAATTACGGTAGGCTATTTCCGCAGCCTTTTTAATACCAATGCCATTCACATTGTAATTATCGCCATTGTGATTAGTGCCACTTCCACCATAAGCCAGCAAGTAAAACCAATGATTTTGTACGCCACTATTTATGTGTAAACCACACAAATCGTTTTCACTACCAGGCCAGCAACCATCAATTTCTATCCAAAACGGATCGTTACTTCCATACGTATCTGGATGCCCTTTTCTATTCGGGTTTGATAAATTTCTTAAAACGAAACCAATATCTTCTCCTAACAACCAATTACCGCTATTATCATTTGTATTAGCATAAAATTCAACTGCTACCCCAAAAATATCACTAAAAGATTCGTTTAATGCACCTGACTCTCCTTCATATAACAAGTTGGCAGAAAAATCGGTAACACCGTGTGTGAATTCGTGTGCAACTATATCTAACGCAGTAAATGCATTTGCAAAACTTAAACCATCTCCAAAAGATAGATAACTTCCTGTCCAGGTAGCATTATTAGTACTGCCATTTTCATAAACGTAATGCACCCTACATTCTACTGGTGCCCCTGCATTATCAAAACTGTTTCTGTTATGAAAGTTTAAAAAATAGTCATAGGTCGCTGTTGCTCCCCAATGACAATCTAAGGCTGCATAATCTCTTTCCGCATTATCATATTCTGCTAAGGGCCAAATATTATCATCATCGGCAACCAAAGTTAAAGTTCTACTGTCAATTATACCTATTCCTCTTCCTCTTGTCAAGTCTAATAAAGCATATTTATTCTCAATAATTGTATCATTTGTAATTACGGTTCTATCTCCACTTTTTTTTGTTTCAATAGAAGTACTAATATTATAGCTACATATTAAATTTTCGGTGTGTTCAATTTTACCGTTGTTTGCATTTACGTAAACTAAATCTCTGCTTTCGGGTTGGTGTGCAAACACGTTTACTTCATAACATAGTTGGTAGGCTCCAAGTTTATCTTCAATTAAAATTAGCTTGCTTTCTGGAAAATAAGAGGTTGCTTTTTTCTTACTACTTTTTGAAAGATGAAATTCTTCTTGTGGTATTTCCCATTTATAAGCTGTTGCACCAATAAAAGTTTTTGCAATATCTAAAGCATTTAAAAAGCTTAAACGATAGGAGTAATTATCATCTAATTTATTAGTTATTTCTCCATTTGTAGAAGTTACTTTTCCATTTTTGGTATGAACATTTACTACCATGTTTTTAATTGAGTAGCTTTGGTAGGTTTGCTTGTATCTATAATGTATATACCCTAATTTATCTGTTGTTGATGCAATTAACTTAAAACCATAAGGTGCTTTAAGCTGATACCATTGCATCAGTTGAGTATCTAAATTATTTACAATGGGTTGTTTATTACTATCAAATTTAACAAATTCTATAGTTTTTGAAGTTTTGTTAATATAAATTTCGTTTGTATTAGGTATTTGTTTTTTTGCCTTTTCTCCTTTTAATATATGTAAGGCTTCTAAAGTTTTACAAATAAAAGATAGTGTTAGTATAATTATTACAGCTCTGTAAATCATATTTAAAAATTATTAATAAATTTTGCTTGTATAATTAATTAAAATGCCAAACAATATGTTAATATGTACGAAACTAAATGCATATGGTTGGATGACTTAGACTAAATTACCTATTTTTGCAAAAACTTATATAAAATGAAAAATATTTTAATAATACTATTAGGCATTATTGTAATGTTTATTGCTTGTAATAATACCTCTGAATCTACTGAAAATAAAATTGCTTCAAAAACTGAACTTGAAGGCAAAAATAAACTTGTACAAAAAGAAAAGACGATTGCTACCAATAACAAGTTGCAAAAAGCAAGTAATAAAAAAGAAGTAGTAGGAAACGGCAAAATTAATTGGGTTGATATTGAAGAAGTTGAAAAGTTAATAAAACAACAGCCTAAAAAAATATTAATTGATGCTTATACCAGTTGGTGTGGCTGGTGTAAACGTATGGATAAAAATACATTTGAAAACCCAACTATTGCAAAATATGTAAATGATAATTTTTATGCGGTTAAATTAAATGCTGAAAGCAAAGAATCGATTAATTTTAAAGGCAAAAATTATGAATTTGTAAAAGGGGGCAGAAGAGGTTATAATGCTTTGGCCAAAGAGCTTTTAAAGGGTAGAATGAGTTATCCTACTATTTCTTTTTTAGATGAAAATTTAAACTTAATTAATGCATTCCCTGGTTATAAATCACCTCAAAAATTTGATGCCTTAATGAATTATATAAATGAAAATGAGTTTCAAAATGTTGGATTTACGCAATATAAAACATCCTTTAAATCCGAAATTCCGGAAGAAGCCAAAAGCACAACATCTACTAAAAATAATACTAATAGTAAAACAGAAAATAAACTCATTACCAAACCTCAACTAAAAAGAAAAGCAAACATAAAAAAACAAAACAAAGTGGTTAAACCTAAATTAGTTAAACCACAAAATAAGGTTTTAAAAAAACCTGCTAATAAAGAAATGTAAAATATTATTGATTGTTATGAAAAATAGGATTCAAATTTATAGCTGTTTATTGTTTTGTTTATTATTAGCTTATGCAGTAAAGGCGCAAGAAACTGAAGCAGTTGAAAATGTAAATGATGTTTTAAAGCAAAATTTTAAAAAACACGTTAGTTTTTTATCTGATGATGATTTAGAAGGAAGAGCTACGGGCACAAAAGGAGAACAACTAGCATACCGCTACATAATAAACGAGTTTGAACAAATTGGCCTTCAGAAAATAAAGGGAGAAACCGATTTTATATCAGAATTTGACTTTTATAATGGAATGTCTGTTGGATCGAAAACAATGTTGACCCTCAACGGAAACAGCTATCAACTTAATAAAGATTTTTATCCGGTTGCACAATCGGCATCTGGCAGCTTTAGCGGTAAAATTGTAAATGTTGGTTATGGAATTGAAGCAACAGACTTGAACTACAACAACTTTAGCAAGAAAAACAAAGAAATTGCTGGTAAGGCTGCTTTTATAGATTTATCAAACCCCGACCCCAGCAATCCGCACTCAGAATATGCACCATATAGTGGCATTAACTACCGTATTGAAAAAGCAATAGAGAAGGGAGCCGCGGCTATTATTTTATATAATACTAATCAGTTTATAAACAACCCAGATGAAAAATATAAAATAAAAGCTAATAGATTTGATGTGCCAGTTGTTTTTGTAAAAGATATTACAATTGCAGCATCTTTAAAAAAAAGAAAAAATACAGTAGAGTTATTAGTAGAAATTGAACCAGTTATTGGCACAGGAAATAACATTGTAGCAAAAATTGACAATAATGCAAACTATACTGTTGTAATTGGTGCACATTACGATCATATAGGTTATGGTAGCTTTGGCTCAAGATATACCGGCCCGCCAGCCATACACAATGGTGCCGACGATAATGCAAGTGGAACTGCCATGTTAATTGAATTAGCTCGCTGGTTAAAAAATAGTGAACTTACTAATAACAATTATACTTTTGTAGCCTTTTCTGGTGAAGAAATGGGGCTTTATGGCTCTAAAGCACTAGTAAAATCAGAAAATTTTAATAGTAAAAAAGTAAACTACATGCTTAATTACGATATGGTTGGCCGCTTAAATGAAGACAGCATATTATCAATAAATGGAGTAGGTACTTCTAACAATTGGGATGTTTTAAACGATATAAAAAGTGAAGGCATTGCTACTGTAAATAAATCCGAATCTGGCTTAGGTCCCAGCGATCACGCCTCCTTTTATTTAGAAAACATTCCGGCAATACACTTTTTTAGTGGTGCACATAACGACTATCATAAACCAAGTGATGACGAAGAATTTATTAACTATAATGGTATGAATGCTATTTTTGATCTTTCGATTGTTTTAATAGATTCTCTAAATGATGATGGAAAACTAAATTTTATAAAAACTAAAGACAACAACACTAACAATGCACCTAAATTTACAGTAACGCTTGGTGTAATGCCCGATTATGTTTTTGCAGGTAAAGGCATGCGTATAGATGGAGTAACAGATGGTAAAACTGCCTTTAAAGCTGGTATAGAAGCTGGCGATATAGTTACCAAAATGGGCAATTATAATGTTAATGATATGATGAGCTATATGGAAGCTTTAAGTAAATTTAAAAAAGGAGATAAAACAGCTGTAGAAATAATAAGAGATAATGAAACCAAAAGTTTCGAAATAACATTTCAATAAAATATACAATAGAAGTGCAGCCTTTAATATTAATTTTAGAAACAGCAACCAATGTTTGCTCCGTAGCGCTTTTTAAGGGTAAAGTTTTGTTAGCTTCAAAAGAAAGCAATACGAAAAATACACATTCGAAGAATATATTACGTTTTGTTCAAAATGTAATTAATGATGCTGGAGTTAATATGCAAAATTTGAATGCTGTTGCTTTTAGCAAAGGGCCAGGTTCTTACACAGGTTTAAGAATTGGTTCTACTGCTGCCAAAGCTTTAGCCTACACTTTAGAAATACCTTTAATAAGTTATGATACTCTGCAAAGTGCTGCACACGCCCTATGTAAATTTAACAATTATTTAGATAATACTATATATATTGCAGCAATTGATGCACGAAGAGAAGAAATATACATACATATTTGCAATAATAAATTAAATATCTTATATTCAACCTCAAATATGGTATTAAATGAAAATAGCTTTAATTCGTATATAAATCAAGAAAAAATTGTTTTAGGAGGCAATTGCAACGAAAAAATAGGAAAATTTATAAGTAATAATAATGTAATTGATGACGAACATAATATTTTTTCGTCTATATTGTCAGTTGATATAGTTATTGAAAAATATACCAATAAGGAGTATGATAATATCGCTTATTCAACACCTAATTATGTAAAAAATTTTTATACCCTTAAAAAAAATTAAAATGACTATATTCCGCATTTAGTTATATAATATATATTTAATAATTTTTAATAAAAACTTATAAAAAAGAATGGCAGCAAGTAAAACAGATGTCGTAGTATTAAAAGGTGAAGGCAAATCTAAAGAAGATATTAAATTAGATTATGCAGTTTTGAGAAAAGCAGTTTTAATATTACGAGCCGTAAACCACGACTTACGACAAGCAATTATTAAGCTTTTAGAAGAAAGCAAAAAATTAACTGTAACTCAAATTTACGTTAAACTTAGACTAGAGCAATCAGTTGCTTCACAGCATTTAGCAATTTTAAGAAAAGCCGGAGTTGTGGTAACCGAAAGAGATGGAAAATTTATATATTACACATTAGACAAGGGTAGAATTAAAGAAATTTCAGAATTAATTGGCGACCTCGTTGTTGACTAATAATAATTTTTTTTTAACTTTAAAAACAAAAATTAATAATGTATGACTACTGTATTAACTAACGATTTGAAATCCGCTACCGAAATTTTGAGAGCTTTAGCTCATCCTCTCAGAATGAAAATTCTTTCTTTTATTGACAAACAAGAAAAGATTAATGTAAACAAAATTTACAACAGTCTTAAACTAGAGCAATCAATAACTTCTCAGCATTTACGTATTTTAAGAAATGCTGATTTAGTTGAGACTACAAGAGATGGGAAATTTATTTATTATTCAGTAAATTATGAGAAAATTAAAAGTGTAAATACTGCAATAGCTTCATTTTTAGATAAAGAATAGTAGGCTAAAGTTGATTTTATTTTAAAAAGGGAGCGATTTTTGCTTCCTTTTTTTATTTCAGCAAAATATTTATACCTTTAGTATTTAATACATAAAGGTTAATTTGTTCTGCGAAACATTTTATTAACCTTATTGGTGTATTAAAACCATTAAGCTTTTATAAAATCATAATTATGCACAAAGTTACTGACTTAGAATTGATAGAGTCGGCTATAAACTATAACAATCAAGAAGCCTACACCTTGCTTTATAATCGTTATGAAAAAGCTGTAAAATCATTTCTAAAAATGATGATTAAAAACGAATCAGATGCAGAAGATGTTCAAATTCAAGCATTTAGTAAAGCATTTAAAAATTTAGAGCGATACAACCCTCAGTATAAATTTAGTACTTGGGTGTATAGAATTGCTACAAATTGTGCTATAGATTTTATTCGTAAAAAAAGAGTTAAAGTAGTAGATCTTCAAGACAAATATGAAGATCGGGCGAAAGAAGAATCAAAGTATTATGCATCATCAAATTTAAACCCAGAAGAGCAGGTAATTTATTCTGATTTAATAGCAAGATGTATACGTGCTGCAAATCAACTTTCAGATAAGCATAAGGCTATTTTTGAAATGCGTTTTTTGAAAAATTATTCTTACAAAGAAATTGCAGACGAATTGCAAATTCCACTTGGTTCAGTAAAGGGCAATCTTTTTAGAGCAAGACAAGATTTGAAAAATTTACTTGGTGTAGATATGCACTATCTAAAAGATTTAATTTCGAGAGGTGAAAATAGAATATCTTAACTTTAAGCTTTAATATAATTTGAAAATACATTTTATTGCAATAGGTGGCAGCATTATGTCGCAATTAGCCATCCAAAGTGCCTTAAAAGGAGATACGGTAACGGGTTCTGATGATGAAATTTTTAATCCTTCAAAAACAAACCTTCAAAATCACCAGCTTTTACCAAAAGAAATGGGCTGGTATCCAAATAAAATTACAACTGAAATTGATGCTGTTATTGTTGGTATGCATGCAAAGTTTGATAATGCAGAGCTATTGCGTGCACAGGAATTGAATTTGCCCACGTTTAGCTATCCAGAATATATTTACAATGAAACCAAAAACAAAAAAAGAGTAGTTATAGCAGGCAGCCACGGCAAAACAACTATTACTGCAATGGTAATGCATGTTTTAAAGGCCAATAATGTTGATTTTGATTACTTAGTAGGTGCTTCATTAGAAGGTTTTGAATATCAGATAAAATTAACTTCAAAAAGCAATACAATAATTATTGAAGGTGATGAATATTTATCATCACCAATACATAAACAACCCAAAATAAGTTATTATAAACCGCATATTACCAGTATAAGTGGTATCGCCTGGGATCATATAAATGTTTTTAAAACAGAAACCGATTACTTAAAAATTTTTGAGGATTATGTTTTTGGCTTAAACAAAGATGCTGTTTTGTTTCATTATAAAAACGATGAAAAGTTAGCTAAAATTGAAGAAAAGGCTAAACTTTTAAAATCAATTGCTTATGAAACACCAGCGTTTAATGTAAAAAATGGCACCTTCGAAATTATAGATAATGAAAAAATTATACCGCTAAAAATTTTTGGTGAGCATAATTTACAAAACATTGCCTGTGCAAAATTAATTTGTGAAGAGTTGGGTATTAATAACGACTTGTTTTATAAACAAATAAAAAACTTTACTGGTGCATCACGTAGACTTCAATTGATAAAACAAGGACAAGATTGGGCTATATATAACGATTTTGCACACGCGCCATCAAAAGTAAAAGCTACGGTTAATGCTCTACAGCAGCTTTGGCCCAACCGAAAATTAATTTGCATTTTAGAGTTACACACCTATAGTAGTTTAAATAAAAATTTCATTGATACATATAACAATACCTTAAATAATGCTAATGAGGCGGTTGTATACTATAACCAACACACTTTGGAAATTAAGAAATTACCTAATTTGTCAAAAAGTGATGTTAAGCGAGCCTTTGGTTTAGATAACCTTAATGTAATTACTGAAAAAGAGGCGCTCAAAAGCTATTTGCAGCAAGTTGAATTACATAACACCAATGTGTTAGTAATGACCTCAGGTAATCTATCGGGGCTAAAAATTAAAGATTTGCTTAGTGACAATGTATAAGCAAAGTTTTACTGCTTTTATTTATTTTAGAGTAGCAATAAAACCTACAACGTTATCAACTTAAAATAATAGGCAATAAATAAAGTAGCAATTATGGTAAACGCTACAATACCTCTTTGGGTTAAATATCTTTTTTGCCTGCCCGTAATATGAAATGGAATTAAACAACTTACAACACCCAACATATAAATAAACTGAGTGCGCACACCACTAAATTGATTGGGAAATATTTGATAAATGAACAAACTGTTTATGGCTTTAAATAATACACTACTTACCCAAAAGGCAGCAGCAGCCAAAATAATACCCGAAATCAAATTGTCTTTTTTTAACATAACACTATAGTGCTATTGTAGAACTGTTTAAGGTCCAATTTTCTTGTAAACTTTGCACACTTTTTTTTGCCGTTAAATTATAAGAAACTGGTACAATACTAACATAATTGTGTTCTAAAGCCCAAATATCATTATCATCACCACTATCTTCATATATATATTTGCCAGTAAGCCAGTAATACTTTCTACCAAAAGGATCAGTTCTGCTATCAAATTCCTCGTGCCAATTTCCTTTGGCTTGTCTGCATATTTTAAAGCCTTTCAATTGCTCAACATCTACATTAGGTATGTTTATATTTAGCAAATTGGCATCGCTAATACCTTTTTTAAGCGTTTCAGCAATAATTTTTTCTACTACAAATTTTGAGGTATCCATGTTAGCATCGCTACTAAAGTTTAATAATGAAAAACCAATAGAATTTATCCCTTCAATAGCTGCCTCCATAGCAGCTGCTACTGTACCAGAATATATTACATTTACAGAGGCATTAGAGCCGTGATTAATGCCAGATACACACAAATCTGGCTTTCTATCAACTACTTTGGCTAAAGCTATTTTAACACAATCAACTGGTGTGCCTGAGCATTTGTAGCCTTTTGAAACACCAAAATTATTTACCTCCTTTAACCTTAAAGGCTTACTCATTGTTATTGCATGGCTCATTCCACTTTGGTGACTATCGGGTGCAACTACTACTACTTCACCAAATTTTTGAGCTACTTCTACCAGCGCAGCAATACCAATTGAGTCAAATCCATCATCATTTGTAACTAAAATTAAAGGTCGATTCATTGAGCAAAAGTGTAATAAATATGCGCATTATCCAATTTTTATTTAAATTTTGAAATAATATTGATGCTTGAAGCAACCTTTTTATACAAAAAAACATACATATACATAGCAACTTTAATAAAAAAAGCTTAAAAAACCTTTTATTATTAAAACGCTACTAAAACTGGTGAAATACTTACCTTTTTTTAAACGTTAATAAAAATAGATGAATTATAGGGAATTTTTTTAAAGTACTTGCGGTTTATCATTTTAAATAGTAAACAATAAATAATTATATCCTTTAGATATGAGACAGTTAAAAATATCAACCAAAATAACCAATAGAGATAGTGTTTCTTTAGAGCGTTATTTAAACGAAATTAGCAAATTAGATTTAATTAGCCCAGAGCAAGAGGTTGAACTTGCAAGACAAATTAGAACGGGCAGCACAGAAGCTTTAGAGCAACTAACCAATGCAAACCTAAGGTTTGTGGTTTCCGTTGCTAAGCAGTATCAAAATCAAGGTTTATTGTTAAGCGATTTAATAAATGAAGGAAACCTTGGTTTAATTAAAGCCGCTAAAAAGTTTGATGAAACAAAGGGCTTCAAATTTATATCGTACGCCGTTTGGTGGATTAGGCAATCTATAATGCAAGCATTGGTAGAGCAATCTCGTTTGGTGCGGCTACCTGTAAATAAGGTAGGCTCTAGCCATAAATTATACAAATTAGCCGTTAAATTTGAGCAAAAGTATCAACGCGAGCCATCTGCTTTAGAGTTAGCTGAGCTAACAGATATGAACGAAAAGCAAGTAAAAGAAATTAGAAAAAACGATAAAAGACATTTATCTGTAGATGCACCTATTTCTTCGGAAGATACTGCTACGATGCTTGATTTAATGAGCAACAAGGATGAAATAGAACCTGATGCTGATTTGATAAAAGACTCTTTAACTAACGAAATCATGCACATCTTATCAATTTTAAACGATAAGGAAAAGCAGATAATTGAGTTGTATTTTGGCTTGAAAGGCAATAGCCCAATTTCGTTAGAAGATATTGGCTTGAGAATGCAACTAACAAGAGAAAGAGTTCGGCAAATAAAAGATAGAGCTATCCGCAGGATGCGTAAAATGTCGGGTAGTGAGCAATTAAAATCTTATTTAGGGTAATGTTAAAAAATAAAGCCAGTTTAAACTGAGTTGTTTTTCAAATACTGGCATTTTATAAATAAAAAAACGGAGAGATTCATAATCTTTCCGTTTTTTTAAAAAATTTTTATAGTCAGTATTTTTTTAAATATCTTACCAAAAAAAAGTTGTTAGCAAAATAGATTTAGTACCTCAATTACAATACTAATTTATACTCAGCAATTAATCACACACATTCTTGTAGGCAGCTTTTATTGTTTATTCAAATTTTTATACATAATATAAGTATCAACCAGCCCTAATTGAGAATGTTTAAATCCATTTGGCGTTATTCCAATTATTTTAAATCCGAATTTCCCCCGTAATTTAATGTCTCCTTCATTTGTGCTTACCACAATATTAAATTGGATTGCTTTAAAACTATTTACCCTGGCTATTTTAATTGAGTGTTCACAAAGCCTCTTTCCAATTCCTTTTCCTCGAAGATTCGGCTTTACCATATAACTACAATTTGCGATGTGGTTTTCTAAATCAATTTGGTTAGGTTTAATTATATATGTACCAAGTATTTGTTCATTTACTTCAATCACCATAAGTTTCCATATAATCTGCAAACCAATGTTTTTTCAAATCCTTTTTTTGTTGTATTTGGATTGAATATATAAGTGTCTCCAGTTTTTATCACTTTTGAGAATATTTCCCAAAATTAGTCAATATCAAATTCTGTTGCTTTTCTAATGTTCAATATTGTTCTTTATTATTCACTTTTTATTTTTATGTTACTATTTAATTATCCAATTGTATTTTTTTCTATGTTTTCTTAAATTTCAATTGTAGTTTTTCCTACTATTTGAAATTTCTTAACTATTTCTTTATTATCATCTAAAAGCAGGAAGGAGAAATCAACTAAATATAGAGTAAAAATATAGTTTTTAGCTATTTTCTTAAACCAATTTTTTTGTTAGTTATTTTCATCACAAGCTGTAATAAACAGAAGTACGATTAAAACAAATATTAATTTTTATAGTTCTATTATTTTTCATTTTTTGCCAGTTGCTCTAAAAGTGTAATCTGCTTATCCATTTTTTGTACCATTTTATTCAGTAATTCAATATTTTTAGGTGTTACTTCTGCCGGATTAGATGGATCTTCTGATTTATTTCTTATGTTATTCATAAATTTAACTACCAAAAAAACGGTAAAACCAATAACTAAAAAATCTACACCAGCTTCTAATAATTTACCATAACCAATTGCAATTTCCTCTGGCTTAGCAACTCCATTTTCTGTAACTGCTTTACGAATCACCCAGCGTTTGTTTTCCCAATTTATTCCATCTGTTAGTAACGACAGTGGTGGAAGAAATATTTCTTTTACAAGCACATCAACAACTTTGTTAAAAGCGGCTCCAATAATTACACCTATAGCAATATCAATCATATTGCCTTTAATTGCAAAATCTTTAAATTCTTTAAATAAATTAAATTTCATTTTTTGTTTTTTTTTATAAATCGTAACAGTCGGGTATAAAGAATACTGTTTATTTCATCTATTCTTTTACCAAAGATAATCATCTAACAAACTTTGCCCAGTTTCATTATTAAAATTTAAAACATAAGTGTAAATTTCAGTTATTTACTGCTGTTGTAACTCAACTGTTAAAGCCTTTCAATAAAACAAACATTTTTTCTAAAATAAAACAGATTTTGGTATGAGTAATTTACTGATGGTTTAAAAATTACAATACAGTAATGCTAATGCTTAATATTGTTATTTTTGTTTTACGAAATGTTAGAAAAAATGAACTACCGATCCTTTTTAGCCAAACCACTTGCAAAATATTTGATCTTAAAAACAATAAAAGATCATATTAACCCTGTTGACTGTCAACAAACAATATTTGAGCATTTAATTAATACGGCAAAAAATACGCAATTTGGTAAAGATCATTATTTTAATAAAATAAAAACAATTGCAGATTTTCGAAAAGCAGTACCTGTAAAAGATTACGAAAATATTAAACCTTATGTAGAGCAAATTTTTAAAGGTAAACAAAATGTATTGTGGCCTGGCTTGCCAGTTTACTTTGCCAAAACATCTGGTACTACATCGGGTTCTAAATTTATACCTATCACTAAAGCATCTATACCTAACCATATCAATACTGCCAGAAACGCTTTAATGAGCTACGTGTATTACACGGGCAAAGCCAATTTTTTAGATGGTAATATGATGTTTCTTTCTGGCAGCCCCATTTTAGATAATGGTAGTTTAATACCAACAGGCAGGCTATCTGGCATTGTAAACCATCATATACCAAAAGTTTTAAAAACTAACCAACTGCCAAGCTGGGCAACCAATTGCATAGAAAATTGGGATGACAAAGTTCAAAAAATTGTAGAAGAAACCCGTAACCGCGATTTGCGTTTAATTAGCGGTATTCCACCTTGGGTGCAAATGTATTTGGATAAAATTAATGAACAAACTGGTAAACCTATAAACGAAGTTTTTCCTAACTTACAACTGTTTGTGCATGGTGGCGTAAATTACCGACCTTATAAAAACAAGTTGGAAACTTCATTTAACAAAGCAATGGATACTATAGAAACCTTTCCGGCGAGTGAAGGGTTTTTTGCGTATCAAGATAAACAAGATGAGGATGGCTTGTTGCTCAATATTAACTCAGGCATTTTTTTTGAGTTTATTCCTTTAGATGAATTTTATAATGATAACCCAACAAGGCTGAGTGTGGCTGATGTAGAATTAAATATAAACTACGCTTTAGTAATTAGTTCAAACGCAGGCCTTTGGGCATATAGCATTGGCGATACAGTAAAGTTTGTAAACAAAAAGCCTTTGCGTTTGGTGGTAAGTGGCCGGGTAAAGCATTTTATTTCTGCCTTTGGCGAACACGTTATTGGCGAAGAAGTAGACAGAGCCATTAGCTTAGCCGCCAAACAATTTAAAGCAACTATTAACGAATTTACGGTAGCCCCAATGGTAAACCCAGTTAATGAATTACCTTATCACGAGTGGTGTATTGAGTTTGAAACAGAACCCGAATATCTTAAAAAATTTGCCTTGTGTATAGATGAGCAATTGCAACAACAAAACAGTTATTATAAAGATTTGATAGTGGGCAAAGTATTACAACCACTTAAAATTACGCTTATAAAAAAAGGTGGCTTTAATCAATACATGGAGTCTATTGGCAAGCTGGGCGGGCAAAATAAGTTGCCTCGTTTAACTAATAATCGTAAATTAGTAGATGTTTTGTTGAATTTAAGTGTTTAGATTTTTAGATTACAGATGTTAGATGTTTTGACTTTTAGGTGTTAGACGATTAGAAAACAGATATTAAGATGTGAGATTACAGATTTTTTGTTCAAAAGAATATTTATTTGAATAATGAAAATAAACATAATAGAAGCCAAAGAAAAATGAGGGAGTATAAAATGAATTTTTCGCATTGCTTTTTGTTTCTTCACCGTATTACTAATGAATGGCAATTGGCTTAGCTATATTGATTATTGCTGCATTTAATGAAAAAAATTATAAAATGTAACCCCCGAAACACATCATTTTTAGGAATAAAAAAGCCAAAACAACAATCAGCAATCCAAAAGTCTGTCATCTAACAATCTGTAATCCAAAGGTCTCTAATCTAACAATCAGCAATCCAAAAGTCTGTCATCTAACAATCTGTAATCCAAAGGTCTGTCATCTAACAATCTGTAATCCAAAAGTCTGTCTGACCTCTAAAAAAATCAATCTGGATAAATGAAAAAGCGATAACTTAAACCTAAGCCATAATTAATAAATTGAAAGTCTAATTTTTCAACTCTTTCTCTGTCTGGGAAAATTTCGCTTGTTCTTTTGTTTCTATATAAAAAATGATCGTATGATGCCCAGGCTCTTATACTAAGTTTATCAAAAAGGCGATAAAATAAGGCCAACTTAGCATCGTAATATAAGTTAGTACCAGTTCTGCCATCTAAGTAATTATCTTGAAAAGCACCAATAGAAACAGTTGGATTTAAATATAAATTTTTCACTTTTGGTATTTGCCATTCGTAGTCAATCGTTCCACATATTGAAAAGAAAACATAAAAATCAAGAGAACTATAGGTAGGGAAATCAGGATTAAATCTAAATAAATCAAGACTTAATAGCTTGTAACTTAGTCCAATATTCATTTGCTCAGTGAGCGACAACATTAAATCAAATTTAATATTGGTTTGTTTACTAATTTCTTTCGTTGTACCATTAGAATTTTGAAAAGCTGGCCGATCTTGTTCTGCCCAAACCCAGTCGAAACCATCAGGGCTTGATTGAAAAAGTTCACCTTCGTAAAAGTAACGTGTTTTCACAAAAGCGGGTTGCTTGTTTAAACCATAATCAAGCCTAAAACTTAGGTTTAGTCTTTTCTTTTTTTTCGTGGTATCGCTTTCTGCAACATTATCTGTTTGTGCAAACAAACTTATAGTAAGAAATAAAACAGCAAAAAGGGTAAAATTAATTTTCATAACTATTAATAAGATAAAAGTACAATACTAAACCAATTTAAAAAAAATGCAATTGTATGTGATAACAACTGTACTTTGCCTAATTTATTTTAAAAAATATTATTTTAATCTGCTACTTATAGATATATCTAACCTTATTTCATCATAAATAATTTTATCACCTAAAGCATCAAAAAACGAACCTGAACCATATTTTACATCAAAATCGGAACGATCAATTTCTATTCTGGTAGATGCTGAAACGTAGCCGCTGCCGCTGGTATATTTATAAAGGTTAATTTTAAATTTAATTTCCTTAGTAATATCTTTAATAGTTAAATCCGCAATAGCTTTATAAACCTGTCCTGTACTTTCCTCCTGGCGTGTATCAAATTCGCCGTACGGTATCATTTTTTTTATTTTTATTTTAGCAGTACTAAAACTGTCTACATTAAAAAAGTCTTCCGATTTTAAGTGGTTAACCAGTTTTGCATTGTTTGCTTCATCTTCAATATCAGTACAAATAATGCTGCTCATATCAACTACAATTTCACCGCCAACTAATACGGTATCCAAAAATAAAAAATTACCATATTTCACCTTAATTTCTCCTGTATGTTCTCCTAAAGGCTTAAATCCTTTCCATAAAATTCTACTACTTTCTGCTAAAATTTCTGTCGAAATTTCTTTTTTCTCTTCGTCTGTAGAGTTAGGATTTGCAATTGAGTTTAATCCTAAAAAACTAAATAGAATCAAAAAATAACTAATCTTATTCATAATAATTTTGTTTGATTAAAAATACGTTTAAAAGATTTAAAAAATATTATTTTCAGATGCAAATTTAGCAGTTCTCTTTTTTTTGAAAAAACAAGTGAAGTATTTTAACAATTTTTTAATATGGCTTTGCTGGCCTAATAATAGTAATATTTGATAACTTAAATTAACTTAGCATTTTATTAAATATTCATACCAAAAGTGTTAAAATATCGTCCTTATAACAGCATTTAAAAACAAGTAAATTAAATAAATGAACAATTATATAAAAAAGATTGGAATTATTGGCTTAGTAGTAATTGTATCTGCGGGCTTTTTTAGTTTCAAAAGTAATTACTTCGAAATATCCAAAAACTTAGACATATTCGCCTCGTTATACAAAGAGTTAAATACCTATTATGTTGATGATGTAGAACCTGCAGATTTAATGCGCAAAGGTATTGATGCGATGCTGAAATCTTTAGATCCGTATACCAACTACATTTCTGAGGCAGAAATTGAAGGTTACAAAATGCAAACTACTGGCAAGTATGGTGGCATTGGTGCGGCCATTCGTACAGTTGGTGATTATGTAATTATTACCGAACCTTACGAAAATTTTCCTGCCGACAAAGCAGGCTTAAAAGCTGGCGATAAAATAAAAGAAATAGAAGGCAAATCTGCCAAGGGTAAAAACTCTGATCAAATTAGTCGTATTTTAAGAGGCCAACCAGGCACCGAAGTTAATTTTAAAGTAGAGCGACCAGGCGAAAAAAAAGACATCCCAATAAAATTAGTGCGCGAACAGGTTAAAATTAAAAGTGTGCCTTACAGCGGCATTATTTCTGAAGGTATTGCTTATGTAAAGTTAAACTCATTTACCAGAGCTTGCAGTAATGAAGTGGCGGGCTCACTAAAGCTGCTAAAAGAAGAGAATGACTTAACTGGTATTGTTTTTGATTTAAGAGGTAACCGCGGTGGTTTGTTAGAAGAAGCCAGAAACGTATCGAATATTTTTATTGAAAAAGATAAAGAAATAGTTTCTACCAAAGGTAAAATAGAAGAATGGGCTAAAACATTAAATGCCAAAAAAGAGGCGTTTGATTCAGAAATTCCATTAGTTGTTTTAACAGATAGATCGTCTGCTTCGGCATCAGAAATTGTTAGTGGTGTAGTGCAAGATTATGATAGAGGTGTAATAGTTGGCCAGCGCACTTTTGGTAAAGGCTTAGTACAAACTACCAAAAACTTAGGCTACAACTCTAAATTGAAATTAACTACTGCAAAATATTATACGCCAAGTGGCAGATGTATACAAGCCATTAATTATGGTAAGAAAGGTAAAGATGGCGCAGTAGCAAAAATGCCAGATAGTTTACGTACTGAGTTTAAAACAAAAAATGGTAGAACGGTTTATGACGGCGGTGGTGTAGAGCCCGATGTTGAAATTGAATTAAAAAAATATGCTAACATAACCCTTAGCTTAATAAGGAAAAATCATATTTTTAATTATGTAACAGAATATGTATTGAAAAATGACAGCATTGCCGGCCCAGAAGATTTTAAATTAACCGATACTGATTTTGAAGATTTTGTTACATATTTAGATGGTAAAGAATATAATTACAAAACTAAAAGTGAATTGTTATTAGAAGATTTAAAAGAAGTTACCGAAAAAGAAAACTATTTTGAAGCTGTTGAAACAGATTTGAAAGATTTGGTAGCTAAAATTAATGAGGATAAAGAGAATGATATTAACAAACACAAAGCAGAAATAAAAGATTTGTTAGAATTGGAAGTTATTGGCAGGTACTATTATAGTGTAGGTAAAATAAGATCTTCTTTAAAAACAGATGAAGAGGTACTGAAAGCAATTGAATTGTTAAATGATTCCGCAGAATACAACCAGATATTATCAGGTGTTTAGTAACATCATTTAATATTTAATACAAAGCTATCTTTAAAATAATATGAAGATAGCTTTTTTAATTAAGCAAAGTTTAGCAATTATATAAATGGCCAAAAACAGGCAAACTACAAAAGAAAAAACAGCCAAAAAATTCAATGTAAAAGAGCTATTGCACATATTTAGCTTTGTGCTGCCCTACAAGTGGCAGTTTATTATTGGTTTAGTTTTTTTGGCATTTTCAAGCTTCACGTTTTTACTATTTCCTTATATAACTGGTGAACTGGTAGATGCCGCTACAGGTGAAAGTAATTGGATGATGGACAGCATTAACTATATTGCTTTAGCTATGATGGGCGTACTGGTATTGCAATCTATATTTAGTTATTTACGTGTAGTACTATTTGCCATTGTTAGTGAAAATGCCATGGCCGATATTAGAAACTCTTTATATCAAAAAATAATATCCTTACCAATTGTTTTTTTTGAGCAAAACAGAGTTGGTGATTTGGTAAGTCGGTTATCATCTGATGTTACTCAACTACAAGCTACCCTTAGCAATACTTTAGCAGAATTTTTTAGGCAAATAGCAACATTGGTTATCGGTTTGTTTTTCATTGTCTTTATTTCTCCTAAACTAACATTGGTAATGTTATCCGTATTTCCGGCCTTAATTATTGTTGCTATTTTGTTTGGAAGGTTTATTCGTAGATTATCTAAAAAATCGCAAGATGCATTAGCCGAAGCCAATATTGTGGTAGACGAAACTTTTCAAGCTATTAACATTGTAAAAGCTTTTGCTAACGAAAAGTACGAAGCCAGCAGATATGGCAACTCCATTACAAGCGTTGTTGGATATGCCTTAAAAGCTGCCAGGTACAGAGGCTTATTTGTTTCCTTTATATTTTTGGGCTTATTTGGCAGCATTGTTTTAGTATTGTGGTACGGAGCAACCTTAATTAGTGCAGGCAGTATGACAATTGGTCAACTCACTTCATTTATTATTTATACTACTTTTATCGGCGGTTCTATGGGTGGTATGAGTGGCTTGTACGCAACTATACAAAGCTCTATTGGTGCATCAGAAAGGGTTAGAGGTATTTTAGAAGAAGATAGTGAAGCCAATGCATCTAACCAAAATAAAACAATAACAGCTATAGAAATTAACGGACCAATTGAGTTTAACAATGTCAATTTTTATTATCCAACCCGTACTGATGTTCAAGTATTAAACAATATCAATTTTAATATAAAACGCGGAGAAATGGTGGCAATAGTAGGCGCAAGTGGCGCAGGAAAATCTACCATAGCGCAACTATTAATGCGTTTTTATGATGTGAGCGGTGGTGATATTTTTATAAACAAAAAACCTCTTTCACAAATTGAACACCATCATTTACGAAGCAACATAGCTATTGTGCCACAAGAGGTAATTTTGTTTGGAGGTACAATAAAAGAAAACATTGCTTACGGCAACATTACCGCCACACAACAACAAATAATAGAAGCCGCCAAAGCTGCAAATGCAATTGATTTTATACAATCGTTTCCAGATGGTTTTGATACGGTGGTTGGCGAAAGAGGTATTAAACTAAGTGGCGGTCAAAAACAACGCATTGCCATTGCAAGAGCTATTCTTAAAAATCCAAATATTTTAATTTTAGATGAAGCTACTAGTTCTTTAGATTCTGAATCGGAACAACTGGTAAAAGAAGCTTTAGAAAAATTGATGGACAACCGAACTACAATTGTAATTGCACACCGCTTAGCAACTGTTAGAAATGCTGATAAAATTTTAGTTTTAGAAAAAGGAAACATTATTGAAACTGGCAAGCATCACCAACTAATTGAAAATGAAAACGGCTATTACAATAGGTTAATTAAGTTGCAGTTTGAAACGGTGTAGGTAGTTATTGCAGACGAGTATTTACCGCTCAACCTTTCTAAGCATAAATTATTCGAGTTTTGAGTTAAATCGGCTAAAAATTTAATACTAACCTTAAAAGCAATTACGTTAATCTTAAATGTCAAAAATTCTATGTATTATATTGATGGCTTTAACTCCTGTACTAAGTATAGCAAACCAATCAGACACCATCTTAATAAAAAAACATTTAAAAGAAATTACCAAAACAGAAAAAGCAAGAAACTATAAAAATCTGGAATCGTTGAATGCCGCGGCAAGCTATATTTATAATGAATTTACACAATTTGCCGACAGTACTTATTATCAAAAATATAATGTTGAAGGAAAAGAATACAAAAATGTAATTGCGGTTTTCGGCAGCAACAATAAACGTACTATTGTTGTTGGGGCACATTATGATGTATGCGGAGACCAGGAAGGCGCTGATGATAATGCAAGTGGCACAGTAGGTTTATTAGAGCTTGCCCGAATGTTAAAAGGCGAACAGTTAAAATATAGAATTGAATTGGTAGCTTATACCTTAGAAGAACCTCCTTTTTTTAGATCTGAATTTATGGGCAGTTACATACACGCAAAATCATTAAAAGAAAGTAACAGAGATGTATTTGGTATGGTTTGTTTAGAGATGATTGGTTATTTTGATAGTAATAAAAAAACACAAGATTATCCGATTGGATTATTGTCTTGGTTTTATGGTAATACAGGTGATTATATAACTGTTGTAAATAAATTTGGCAAAGGTAAATTTAGTAGCATTTTTAGTTCAAAATTTAAAAAGTTGGCAACTATTAAAACGAAAATGTTTAACGGGCCAAAGAGTTTGCAAGGTATTGATTTTTCTGACCATCTAAATTATTGGCACTTTGGGTTTAGTGCATTGATGATTACTGACACCGCTTTTTACAGAAACAAAAATTATCACGAAAAAACCGATCAGATGCATACGCTTGATATTACAAAAATGGCCAAAGTAATTGATAGTGTTTATTTTACTTTAACAAGTCTAAATTGAGTATTTGGTTTTGATGTGCTAAATGTAATGGCTATTAATTACTAACTCAACTTACATTATTCCATCAAAACATTTTTAACTAACTAATCGAAGCGTCCTCGCTTCGATTCAAAAAGCTTAAAGTGTCTCACTTTAAATTAAAGTTATCATTAATAATTTTGTTTTTTACCTAAGAGAAACACACGTCACTTTATTATTGGCAGCGAGAACACTTCGAGTAAATAACCTGTTCAGCCCATTCCATCTTAGCTGTTATAACCTTAAATTCTTACTAATCAAAGCGTCCTCGCTTCGATTCTAAAAGCTTAAAATGTCTCACTTTAATCAAATTAATTGAAACATCCCCTCTGCTTTTTTTGAAAGTAAAGAATACTTTCAATTTAAAACTACGTACAATTTTAATAACTTGCATATAAATTGTTATGCCTTCAAGTTACAAAATAACAGATAATAATGCGTTGTATTTTATAACCTTTACTGTAGTTAATTGGATTGATGTATTTACCAGAGATATTTTTAGAGATATTTTTTATGAAAGTGTTAACTTTTGTATTAGAAAAAAAGGCTTACAGATTCACGCATATTGTATAATGACAAACCATATCCATTTAATTGCAAGTACAAATAAAAATTCACTATCTGACATTGTACGAGATCTTAAAGCTTATACTTCAAGGCAAATAAGGTTATGTTTAGAGAAAACAACTGTGGAAAGTAGAAAAAAATGGATGATGAATACATTTATATTTAGGGGCACTTATAATGTTAACAACTACGATTTTCAATTTTGGGAAAAGGGATATCATCCTGTAATTTTAAATACTAACTTTAAAATTGATCAGAGGTTAGAATACATTCATAATAACCCAGTAAAACAAGGCTTGGTATTGCTGCCTCAACATTGGTTGCATAGTAGTGCAACATTTTATAATGAAGAAAATGCCTTCACATTTATCCCACTAATTCGTATTGAGCGATAATTGAAATCAATTCGTTTTTAACAAATAAACTTACTACTAACTAATCAAAACATGCTCGCTTCCATTTTAAAAGCTAAAGTGTCTCACTTTAAAATAAAACCATAACAAACTTTTTTTCAGGCGGACGCCTGCAACTTTATTACTCGAAGCGAGGACGCTTCGAGTAAATAATCATCTCATTCCATCAAAACCGCCTTAATCTTATCAATCTCATTCATCAAAATTTTACCATTAACCTTGCTATTTTTCCTAACCGCAGTACCAATATGAAAAGCATTAGCACCAGTTGCTGCTTTCAAAGTATTTATGTTTTGAAGGCTTACACCAGATCCTACCATAATTTTTACCGATTTAGAAAGTGCTACTAATTTTTGAATTATGGCCACACCATCAACTGCTTTTGCTTTGGTGCCAGATGTAAGTAAACCACTTACGGCATCGTACTTATTTAAAGTTTCAATACCTTCTATTGGGTTCGTTAATTCATCAAAAGCTCGGTGAAAAATCAAATCCAAATCACCCTTATTTTCAATAATTTGCTGAAGTTGAATTTCATTAATCTTATTATGTTTTGTTAGTGAACCAAACACAATACCATTTGGTGGCTGTTTTAATAGTTTTATTTTGGTAAGATGGGTTAATATAGTTTCAAACTCACTTTGTGTATAAATAAAATGATTAGCATGTGGCCGTAACATAACATTAACTGGCAGTTTGCTCAAAGTTACAGCAGCTTCAATAAGCTCTAAACTTGGGCTAAGCCCACCAAGCTCCAAATTGTTTACCAATTCTATTTGATCAGCTTTCGATTGGTTAATTGCCGCAATATCAACCAAATTAGTAGCAATTATTTCTAATGTTAATACCATAATAGTTTGCTAAATAAATCATAAGTTTACAAACTAACCAATATTTTAAGTGATGCGAAAAAGCTTTTTTTTAATCTTACTTTGCGCCCTTTTTTTTATTCAATGTAAAACTACTAAAAAAGTAGAAAAAGTAAACACTACAACAATGGAACAAACTGTTGAAAAAGAAACACAAACAACCGAAAAAATGGTTGAGGCACCAATAGCAACAAAAAAAGATAGCATATTAGAAATTCATGGTGACAAGCGTATTGATCCATACTTTTGGATGCGCTTAACCGACGAACAAAAAAATGCAGAAAAACCTGACAAACAAACCCAGCAAGTGTTGGATTACTTACATGCAGAAAACAAATACACCAAAAGCGTTTTGCAACCAACAGAAGATCTACAAAAAAAATTATTTACCGAAATTGTAGATCGTATTAAAAAAGATGATGAAAGCGTACCTTATTTTGATAATGGTTACTGGTACTACACCCGTTTTGAAAAAGATAAAGAATACGCCATCTATTGTAGAAAAAAAGAAAGCTTAGAGGGCGAAGAAGAAATTTTAATTGACGGCAACTTGCAAGCAAAAGGCCACGATTATTATCGAATGGGCGACTATGAAATTAGTCCCGACAATAAAATAATGGCTTTTAGTGAAGATACCGTAAGCCGTAATATTTTTACTATGAAATTTAAAAATTTAGAAACTGGCGATTTGTTTGAACAGCAGTTAAACAACACAACAGGTTCTGGTGCTTGGGCAAACGATAACAAAACCTTTTTCTATACCACAAAAAATGAAGTATCATTATTATCTGAAAAAATATGGCGACATAAATTAAACAATAGCCAAAAAGATGATGAAATGGTGTATCACGAAAAAGATCCAAGTTATTATATTGGCGTTTACAAATCAAAATCTGACAAATATGTTATTATTTACAATGGTAGTACTTTAGTAAACGATTATCACATTTTAAATGCTAATAATGCCGATGATGATTTTCAACAATTTACACCACGTGGTACTGAACACGAATATAATATAAATCATTTTGAAGACAAATTTTATATAGTTACCAATTGGGAAGCCGAAAATTTCCGGTTAATGGAAACGCCGGAAACAGCAACCGCTATGGAAAATTGGGTAGAAGTAATTCCACATCGTACAGATGTATTGTTAAATTACATTGAAGTATTTAAAAATTACTTAGTAGTAAGCGAGCGTGGTAATGCTTTAACCCAACTAAAAATAATTAATCAAAAAACTAAAAGCGAACATTACATTGAAATTGAAGAACCCGCATATGTTATTTATTCTTCTACCAACCCCGAGTTTGACACCAATAAACTGCGCTTTGGTTATAGCTCGTTAACTACGCCCAACTCTCAATTTGATTATAACATGGAAACCAAAGAGCGTATCCTTTTAAAACAACAAGAAATTGTTGGAGGCCACAACCCGGAAGGATATAAAACAGAACGCTTTTTTGTAGTAGTGCGCGATGGTGTAGAAGTACCTATGACTTTGGTTTATAAAAAAGATACTGAACTAAATGAAAACACACCAACTATGCTTTACAGTTATGGTTCTTATGGTAGCTCAACCGATCCATGGTTTCGTTCGCCTATGCTAAGCCTACTAAACCGAGGCTTTGTTTTTGCAATAGCACACGTTAGAGGCGGGCAAGAAATGGGTCGCCAATGGTACGATAATGGAAAGATGTTTAACAAAAAAAATACTTTCACCGATTTTGTAGACTGTGCCAACTATTTAATTGACAATAACTATACCTCAGCAAAACATTTGTATGCCGAAGGAGGCAGTGCCGGTGGTTTGTTAATGGGTGCAATAGCCAATATGAGTCCACAAAGTTTTAACGGTATTATTGCCGATGTACCTTTTGTTGATGTGGTAAGCACCATGTTAGATGAAACCATACCGCTTACCACCAACGAGTTCGACGAGTGGGGCAACCCCAAAAATAAAGACAGTTACGAGTATATGTTAAGCTATTCGCCATACGATCAGGTGCAAGCACAAGCCTATCCAAATATGTTGGTAGTAACAGGTTTGTTCGATTCGCAGGTGCAATATTGGGAACCCGCCAAATGGGTAGCCAAACTTCGCGATTTGAAAACCGACAATAACTTACTATTGTTAGATACCAATATGGAAGCCGGCCACGGAGGCGCATCGGGTCGTTTTGAATACCACAAAGAAACCGCAAAAAAATATGCCTTTTTATTTATGTTAGAAGGCATTACAGAATAATATATTGGTGCTGCAATTTCCTTACAAGTTAAATAGCAGCACCAATTAATTTAAACCAGCAAAAAACGTAACTATTCAAAAATCAGACCATTTCATTCTCAGATGTCAGACATAAATTGGGCGAAAAAAATCGTGTTTGACTTCACTCAACCGAACTTATCTAACGTCTAAAAGCGAAGCGGTCTCACCTCAACTGAATAGTTAACAAAAAACAATAATTAGTAGCGAAACATTATTGCTCGCATAAACAGTCTCCCCGCTGTACGCTAAATCTTTTTGTTTTTATTTAATAGGTTGGGTAACACACATCAACTTAATATTTTGTTGCTGTCCTTTGGTTTTTATCTTATTGTAAAACAAAAAGGATACCGCTGCCATCGGGGCTAAACAGCAAACTTTACAGCTCGTAGAAATAAAGCTTTAGCAAAACCACCTTTTATAAAACTTGTATTGCTTAGCTTTAAAAACCTTTTTTGCAATTTCAACACATCTTAAAAAAACAAACAATGCTACAAAAAATTACAACGTTGTAAAGGCAATCAAGTGAAAATTTTGCTCAACTCCAAATTAACCTGTTCACTTGTTTTTATTACTGCTCAATGAAGCAGATTTCATTTAACCATTGTCTCAATAGGCATCATACTAAAGTACTAAAATATCCTACTTTAGTAGAAGTACTCAAACTTCATACTTCCATAGTTCTTTAAGCCATTTATTAATTTTAACTCCTACTTAATATTGATTTTTTTCATTTCATACTTAGTGATGAAATAAATTGTTTTCGAAAAGCTGTCCTTTGTATCATCATTACACGAAAGAAAACATATAGTATTTCAAAAGCTAAACTTTAAGAATAAAATAATTATGAAAACAACAATATTGATCTTAACAATTTTAACAAGCATTCTTTTTTCAAACATAATAATGGCTGGTGACAAGAATGAGCTTAAACTATCTTACGGTTACTCAGGTGCTGAATATTTTATTCGAGATTTTAATTTAAGTAATTGCCCATCAGACATAACCTTTGGCACTATTGGGTTAAGTTACGGCAGAAAAATTAATGAAAAAATGAGCATAGGTGCAGGTCTTAACTATATTCCTGTCAGATCTCCTATGTGTGCCGATAGAGGATCAAAAAATGAACACTATGTGATTCCTTATGTGAAATTTGATTACAGACACATAGTTAAACCTAATTTTGAATTGTATAGCGCAGCAAGTATAGCGGTTCCTTTTATTTATTTTTCTCACTTAACCATTATAGGATTTAGAAAAGGAAACAAACACGCTTTTTTTGGTGAAATAGGCATCGGTGGTGGGCAAGTAGTAGCCGCCGGATATTCTTTTAAACTATAATTTGAAGCTTTTTGAAGAGAACGCTGAAGTATTAATCTACATTATTGAAATATAATTCTCTAACGCTTAAAATTAAAAAATAATGACAGTTATAACCAACCATAAAATAAATAATAAAGCACTAAGAAGCAAAAAAATCCAAAGCAAAAAAAATGAATACACTTTTGAAAACGTTAAGCAAAGGCAAACATTTATTGAAAAACAAAGCAACACCACTTTGTATAATTTATGTAATCGCCAACAACATAAAGATGCTCAAAAATTATCAGGCAGCATCGAAAATTTTATTGGATATACACAAATACCTACTGGCATTGCCGGTCCAATACAAATAAACGGCACACAAGCCAAAGGCGAATTTCACATTCCCTTAGCCACAACAGAAGGTGCGTTGGTAGCATCTTACCATAGAGGTGCAAAAGCCACAAAACTTTCGGGTGGCATTTCGGTTGCTTGTGTAAACGAAGGCGTGCAACGTTGTCCTTTGTTTGGTTTTGAAAGTTTACAAAAGGCCTTGGCTTTTACCAATTGGATTGAGCAGGTTGAAGGCAACTTCGCATTAATAACCCAAGCGCACACCAAACATGGGCAGCTTAATAAAACAAGTTTTCAAATTGAAGGCAATCAAGTCATTCTCACTTTTGAGTACTTAACCGGTGATGCGGCTGGGCAAAATATGGTTACTATTTGTACCGATGCTATCTGTAAATATATAGTGAACAATTCGCCTATAAAACCACAGTTTTGGTATATCGAAAGTAATTATTCTGGCGATAAAAAAGCTACTGCACTATCCTTAACTAATGTGCGTGGCAAAAAGGTGATTGCCGAATGTGTTGTAAAATCAGAAGTGTTAGCAAGCGTTTTGAAAACCACCGCCCAAGCAGTTGCTCAATATTGGAGAGCCAGTACTATGGCAACAATTCAAAGTGGAAGCATTGGCACGCAAGGTCATTTTGCCAATGGTTTAGCTGCATTATTTCTCGCAACTGGGCAAGATGTAGCATGCGTTTCAGAAGCAGCCGTTGGCATTACACGAATGGAAATTCTTAATCAAAAAAACTTATATGTTTCGGTAACTGCTCCAAATTTAATTGTAGGCACGGTTGGCGGTGGAACTAAATTTGCCACGCAAAACGAATGTTTATCTATAATGGATTGTGTTGGTGCTGGCAAAGCAAAAAAGTTTGCAGAAATATGTGGCGCATTATTATTGTGCGGCGAATTATCTATTGCCGCTGCCATTACTGAAGGTCATTTTACATCAGCTCATCAAAACCTTGGTCGTTAATATGAAAAAGTATTTCATCTATTTGTCAGAGCGATTTCCGCTGCAAAGTCATATTCCCATAATTGCTATTTTTAGTTTTTCGGCTATCTGCTATTCATTATTGGCAACAGAAGCCAGCAGTTTTATTGGCATATTTCATTTCGTTTTAGCATTTGTTTTAACCTTTGGTTTGTTTTTGTTGTTAAGAATTTCTGATGAGTTTAAAGATTACGAAGAAGACAAAAAATTTAGAAAATATTTGCCAATACCACGCGGCTTACTAACACTTAACCATTTAAAGTTAATGGCTGCAATTGTATTTATAAGTCACCTTATTATTTTAATCACACATCCTCAGTTTATTATTATTTATATAATTTGTCTTATTTATTTAAGCTTAATGTATAAAGAATTTTTCATTAAAAAATGGTTGAAGCAAAACCAGTTAGCTTACGTGTTATCGCACATGGCAATTATTCCTTTGGTAGATTTGGTGGCTAGTTCAGCACATTGGTCTTTTTGCGGCATTAGTCCGCCAACTGCCTTAGGTTGGTTTTTTGCAGTCTCTTTTTTTAATGGTATTTTAATGGAAATTGGTAGAAAAATAAAACTGCCCAAACACGAAGAAAAAGGTGTGCTTTCTTACTCTAAATTGTGGGGAACACATAAAGCCATTGTAAATTGGTTACTAATTTTGTTGCTTACTTTAAGTTTGGCTGTTGCTGCGGCTTATGCTATTACAAGCCCAGTTTGGGTATATTGGGCATTGGCAATATGGGCAATACTTTGTGCTTTGCCTGCGGTGTTGTGTCTAAAGCATCCTACCCAAAACAAAACCAAATTAATTGAAAAAGCGGCTGGACTTTGGACGATGGGCATGTACCTAAACCTTGGTGCATTACCGTTTTTAATTATGAATTATGAAGCAGTAATTACGAAATCAGTTACGGCTATTAATGCAGCACAAAAGATTTTCATACTTCATAATTTTTAATTAATATAAGATGTCAGTAAAAACAAAAGAACAACTTACAGGTAAAGCAGGTGCATTGGTAAAATTGCAAAAGGCTGGTTTTAATGTTCCTCCATTTATTGTATTTACAGATTTGTTATTACAAGTTTTAAAACCAAATCAAATTATTGCAGCGGTTACTTCAAAAATTGAGGGTCCGTTTTATGCGGTTCGTTCTTCTGCAAATGTTGAAGATGGTGCAACACATAGTTTTGCAGGCATTTTTCATACCGAATTATTTGTAAGTAAAGATGCATTAGTTGATGCTATTGAAAAAGTACAAGCATCTACAAATAGTGAACAATTGAAAGCTTATTGCACCATTCACAAAATAGATTTTACTAAAATTGAAATGAATGTAGTGGTACAACAAATGATAAATGCTGAAGTAAGTGGCGTGGCTTTTGGTATAAATCCTGCTAAACCTTTTGCCAAACAAAATTTGATTTCGGCGGTTTATGGCTTAGGCGAAGGTTTGGTTTCTGGTAAATTAAATGCTGATAATTATGTTGCAAAAAAAGCATCTAACAAAAAAAGATTTAAAACACCTAAGTGGGTAACAACTATTGCAGACAAGCAAGAACAGTTTTGCTATAATGGTTCATCTTTAATTTATAAAAAAGTGCCAATCAGTATAAGCAATAAAGCTTGTTTAAATGAAGCGCAGTTAAAATTAATTTTTAATGTTTTAGAAGAATTAGAAACAATCTACGGTCAAGCACAAGACATAGAATTTTGTTTCGCCAACAATACTTTTTACTTGTTGCAGAGCCGCCCAATTACAACTAATCAAACTTATGAAAAACATACCGTTTGGGATAATTCTAATATTGTAGAATCTTATCCAAGTATTACTTCACCATTTACTTTTTCATTTATATTAGATATATATGAATCCGTTTATAAGAATGTCAGCAGTTTATTAGGCGTACCACAAAAGCAAATTGAAGCCAACAGAGAAGTGTTTGAAGAAATGTTAGGGCATATTAAAGGACGTGTGTATTATCAATTAATTAACTGGCACAAAGCATTGGCCATGTTACCAGCATACAAATTAAATGCCAGTTTTATGGATAAGATGATGGGTACATCAGCACCACTTAATGTAGGTTTTACTATAAAAGCTCAACCTACAAAATGGGCAACTTATTGGAACACTTTGAAAACTGTTTTCCGATTGTTGCGCTTGAGTTTCCGTTTGCCAAAAATTAAAAAGCAGTTTTCTGAAAAGGTAAATGCAGTTATTGAAGCTCATAAAAAAATAGATTACAGCAAGCAAAGCGACAAGGCAATATGGAAAGCTTACCAAAAATTTAAAACGATTTTAGTAAACGAATGGTCGCCACCTTTAGCTAATGATTTGTTGGCGATGATTTACTTTGGCTTGTTGCAAAAAATATGTAAACGTTGGTTGAAGAATGATTACATACATACTGAAATGGTGGTGGGTAAACACAAAGTAAAATCTGTACAACCTGCTTTGTTAATTCAAAAAATTATTAAAACAGCGGCGCTTGAAAATGTTTTAGAGGAAATTCAATTGACAAGCGAAAATGAGACTTGGGAAAAATGCAAGAACAAACAATTTGGTGAAACCGGTAAACTTATACTACAATATATAAACCTTTATGGCGATAGAAGCATAGGCGAATTAAAGTTGGAAAACGAAACGTACACTCAAAATCCTGAAGCATTTATTAGCATTTTAAAAACTTATCAAAGCCAAAATGAACATAAAACTAAAGCATCTTACAAAAATAAAACCCTTGTTTATAAAATTATTGAACGATCTTTTATTGCCAAAAAAGCTGCCGAAATGGTAGCAGACCGCGAAAATTTACGCTTTGACAGAACATTGGCTTTTGGCATGGTGCGCCGTTTTTTGCGGGCAATTAGCACACAATGGAAGCAACAAGGTTGGTTAGCAAACCAGCAAGATTTCTTCTATTTAAAAGAAGCAGAAGTCAATAATTATTTTGAAGGAGTTATGGATAGAGCCGATCTTCAAAAAATAATACAAGAAAGAAAAGCGGAGTTTGCTGGCTATGAAAAAATTGAAAACTTACCAGAACGAATTAATCAATACGACAATCATTACGATTTAGAAATAGAAACTGTTGCTTACGAAGGTCAGCTAAAAGGAATTCCATGTTGCGCAGGAGAAGTGACAGGCAACGTAAAAATTTTGAACAACCCCAATGAAATGCAAAGTTTAGAAGGCGCAATTTTAGTAACCACTTCTACCGATCCAGGTTGGATAACTATCTTTCAATCAGCATCGGCAATTTTGGTAGAAAGAGGCAGCACACTAAGTCACGCAGCAATTGTTTCGCGCGAGATGGGCATACCTTGCATAGTGGGCGTAAAAGGTTTAACTCAATTATTAAAAGATGGCGACCAAATTAAAATGAACGGTTCAACTGGGTTAATAGAAATAATAAAAGCATGAACAATCCATTAAAATACAGCAACGTTTGGGAAGATGCTTCGTTACTGAGCAAAGCACTTCAAGTTGACAATAATTCAAAAGTAATGTCTATTGCTGCTGCGGGCGATAACAGTTTATTTCTGCTGAAAGACAAACCAAAAACCATGCTTTGTATTGATTTAAATCCCATACAATTATATGTAACCGAGTTAAAAGAACAAGCCATTCGGCATTTAGACTATAATGAGTTTTTACAATTGTTAGGTTTTAAAGATTACGATGATCGTTGGAATTTGTTTAGCCGCATTAAAGCACACCTAAGTTTAGCAGCCAAAAATTATTTCAACAACCATCCACACTTAATTGAAAGTGGAATTATTCATCAAGGTAAATTTGAACAATATTTTAAAACCTTTGCCAAACGTGTGTTGCCTTTTATTCACAATCAAAAAAAAGTAGAGACTTTGTTAGCTGATAAAACAGAAGAAGAGCAAGCAACGTTTTATAATAAAAGTTGGAATACTTGGCGATGGAAACTTTTATTTCATATTTTCTTTAGTAAAAAAATAATGGGCAGCCTTGGTAGAGAACCCGAAAAACTAAAAGAAGTAAAAGACAATGTTGGGCAAACAATTTTTAAAAAAGCAGCACAACATTTACAAAGTACAGCTGCACAACAAAACTATATTTTGCAATATTGTTTAACTGGCAGTTTTGGCAACTTGTTACCACCTTATGCTAAAAAACAAAATTTTAAAGCGATTAAACTTTGGTTACAGCAAAATAAAATCACCTACTTTTTAGGAGATTTAGAACAAGCCACTCAACAACATAAACATTGCAATCGCTTCAATTTGTCAAACATTTTTGAATATATGAACATTCAAACCTTTGCGGCAAATACAAAAATATTGTATTATAATTCAGCAAAAGACAGCCGTTTTGCGTATTGGAATTTAATGGTTGATAGAAAGATGGAAGATGTAAGCGACTTAAATTTTCAAGCCAACCCAAACAAAGACAACGGTTTTTTTTACAAACAATTTTTAACCTATAAAAAATAACAATGACAATTTTAGTAATTTATAGCATACTCTATTTTGCACTTTTTGGCATTACCGAATACTTGCATCATAAACAAAACATAAAAGTAGAACGTACCCGAAAAATAGTACACTTGGCAACAGGTTGTATCGCATTAAGTTTTCCAATATTTATAAATACGCTTTGGCAAATGGCAATATTATGTGGTTCGTTTTTATTGTTGATGAGTATTTGCGAAAAAATGAATTGGCTCAAATCAATAACTTCGGTAAGCAGAAAATCGTATGGCAGTTGCTTGTTTGCGTTAATTGTGTTTGTATGTTTTTGGGTACAACTTCAATTGGGCAATAGCTTATATTATTATTTACCTATATTAATTTTATCTTTCTGCGATCCGGCGGCAGCCATTGTTGGTAAGCGATTTAATTACAAAGTGCGTTCAGTTTTTGGGCAAACCAAAAGCATTGGTGGCAGTATCGCATTTTTTATTAGCAGTCTGTTTATTCTGTTTGCTTTTTATTTTCAATACCAAAACGTGTTGTTGTATTTACCTTTATTTGCGCTTTCCATAACCCTGTTAGAATTTTTTTCTACCAAAGGCTGGGATAACTTTACCATACCAATTGGCGTTATGGCTAACATTTTTATTATAAGTAATTGTATTTATTTTTAGAAGCGAAAGATAGCGGCTCGCATAAATTTTTATCCCGCTTTTCACTCCAATCTTTTTGTACAACAGGTTAAAAACCTGCTTTAACAAAAAGGATTTCCGTTACAATCGGGGCTATTTTTTAAAGCTCGCAACACCGCAACAATTTTTAAAAATACTTTTTCAAAAATCAAGACAACCATAATTTTATTTTGAAAGTAAAACATACGCAACACATAAAATCAGAATGGGTAATATTACAAAATTTAATAAATCGCTTGTATGTTGATGAACCAAAAGCAAGCTTAAATAATTTAGAAGATGCTTCAAGTATTGTGCTGGTTAAAGATGAAAAAGAACTGTTAGGTTTTGTAGCTTTATATAAAACCGTAAATGGTTTTTTAACGCTGGGTAATTATCAATGCGTAAATAATGTACAAGTAGCAGAGTTATTATTTAATAAAGTAAAAGCCATCTCCCAAGCAAAAGCTTGTCAAAAATTATTGGGTCCAGTAAATGGAAACACTTGGCATAATTATCGGTTTAGTACAAAAAATGTTGCTCCTTTCTTTTTAGAACATCATCATAAAAAATATTATGTACAACAATGGCAAGCCACAGGTTTTAAAACTTATGCAAAGTATTTTACTTTTCAAGAAACATTAAAAGCCTACAAACCCAATCCACAAAATTTCAATTGGTTAAATGATAAACCAAATTTAAAACTAAGGCAGTTTAATATACACGATGCAGAAAATGACTTAACTTTATTACATCAATTTTGCTGCGAAGCCTTTGCTAAAAACTTGCTGTACACGCCAATTAGTGAAAGCAAATTTAAAGCATTATACCAACCCATCTTACCATATTTAAAAAATGATTTAATAGATTTAGTAATAGAACGAAAAAACAATAAAGAAAGCATAGTTGGTTTTTTGTTCGCCTTTCAAGATCTATATAATCCAACACAAATAATAGCTAAAACAATTGCTCGTAAATCTGGAGATAGTTATAAAGGTATGGCTCATTTTTTAACAGAGCGTTTGCATTTAAAAGCGAGCAACAAAGGTTGTAAAAAATTGTTGCATGCTTATTTGGAAGGCAGCAACAAATCAGTTAAACTATCTCAACAATTTGGTGGAGAAATTTTTCAACAACACGAATTATTGTATTTAAATTTATGAACGTAGCGCAACATTTTTTTGAAGCCGCAAAGCAACAGCCAAACAAGGTTGCTATATTTGAAAAAGGATATAGTTATTTTTATAAAGATTTAGCTAAAGCGGTAAGGCAAGTTGCAGCTTACTTAAAGCAACAAGGCTATAAAAAAGGCGATAACATTTTGGTGGTTATTCCGCCTTCGGTAGAATTGTATGTTCATTTGCTGGCCATCTTCACTATTGGTGCGAGAGCCGTTTTGGTAGACAACATCTTACCAAAAAAACGAGTTTTGTATGCGGTTAAAAAAGCAGAGTGCAAAGGCGTTTTATCAACCGCTTCGCTTTATACTTTATTGTTTTTATTTGGAAAACCAGTTAGGCAAAAACTAAGTTTAACGTTTAATGCACAAAGCCCGATAAGCAATTTATTACAGCGTATAGTTTTTAGTAAATTGATACAGGCTTTGTTTTTGTTTGTACCTTTTTTATGGAGTTTATTACTTACTCCCTTTTCTTTTTTAGCTAAGAAAGCAAACAAACCATTAACAAAAAATGGTGCAACTGAATTTGCAAATATTGAACCGGTAGCAAAAGATGAAACTGCCTTAATCACTTTTACCAGCGGCACAACAGGCCAACCAAAAGCCGCCAACCGAACGCATAGTTTTTTAAACATACAATTAAAAACCATTATTGATAAAACAAAACTCACCGCAGGCGATGTTCACATCTCCAGTTTTCCAGTAGTGTTATTGTGTAACTTGGCAGTTGGGGCAACTTCAATTATTGCGCCAAAACATGGCGATGCACAGGCTTGGCAAAAAATTAAGGAAGAGTTTAAAGTAAATGTTGTATCTGCTTCTCCGCATTATTTTAGTGTGTATCAATCAAAATTATTAACACAACATTTTGAAAAAATAATAATTGGTGGGGCAAGCATTTATCCTGATTTTGTAAATGCTTTGAAAGACAAAACTTATGCTAATGCCATTAAATTTGTTTATGGAAGTACAGAAGCCGAACCCATCGCTACCTTAACAATAGCGGAATATTTAAATTACAATAAGGCTAATGAAAAAGGTATTTGTGTAGGTAAGAAACACCCGAACATAGCTGTAAAAGTGGTTGCTATTAATGAAGGAAAGTTATTAGAATTGGACGAAGGCGAGCTTGGTGAAATTATAGTTGCTGGTTCACATGTTCTAAAAACTTATTATAAGGATGTGGAGGCTTACGCTAAAAACAAGCTTGAACTTGAAGGGCAAATTTGGCACCGAACGGGCGATGCTGGCTATCTTAAAAATGGTCAACTTTATTTTTTTGGTAGAATGAAACATTGCTGGAAACAAGCGGATCATTTCTTATCGCCGCTAACTTTAGAAAAATTTGCAAGTGAACAAAACTTTACCGGAGAAGCAACTTGCCTAAACATTAATGGTAAAACAACCGCTTTTTATGCCGGTGAAAAGTCAGCATTTAAAGAAATGTTATCTGATTTTCCATACTCAATTGATAAGTTGCTTCAATTAAAAAAATTGCCTAAAGATAAGCGGCATAGGAGCAGAGTGGATTACGAATCAATTTTAAAATAGTAGTTAACTATTCAAAAGTCAGACCATTTTATTGTCAGAAGTCAGACATAATTGAGGCGTAAAAGGCGAAGCGGTCTGACGTCTGACCTCTATTGAACAGTTACAATAGTAGTTAAATTAAGGTTATAAAAGCATTGTTAGGTTTTATCGTTTTGGTATGATGCAAATGTGTTGCTAAAAAAAAGGTTCAAAAAATAAAACGGAACAGTTTATTAGATAAATTTGTTTTTTGCAAAGCAGAAGTTTGAAAACACACCTTAACTAATATGATAGAGACAGAGAAAGCATTTGAATATTTTGATGAATTGTTTAAAATTCACGCTGCTGAAAATACAATACAAACCAAATATTCAAGCTTTAGATTTTTATTAGAAATAATAACCAAAGATCTTACTAAAGATGTATCAATACAATTTTCCAATTTATTTTCCAGGCTTTCCTTTGTTTGTGAAAAGTTATTGTTGTCAAAAAACATTCAAGCATTAAGAATATGTGCTAATAAAGTGCTTCGTAATAATTACCTTCCAAGGCCTCAGGAATACGAAAGTCATCTAAAATATTTAAGTGAATTTATTGCTCAAGTTTATAAGGTATTTGTACCTAATCAATTATTAAAGCTATACCCAAATGCGGAGTACAAACCTTTACCAAAAAACAAACCCACAACAACAAGGCTTAAAAAACTTAGGGTTGAAATTGCAACAATACATGCAGACAAACTAATTTGCATAGCAGCCAATAGCGAAGCTGATGAATACATAACTGTAAAATTTGAAAAGCTAAATACCTTTACAAGTATAACCGACTTTTGGAATGGTGCACAATTATTTTTAGTAAATATTGAAATTGATGAAGCACAAAGTTATTATCCAAAATTTATAATTCTTGAACCGGATTATTTAATTGACATTTCCTCAATTGCTGAATGTTCACAAGACTATGGCAAAAGTGAATTGTTTTTCTTAAAATCTAAATTTGAACCCATACCAAATACTAAACATATTAGGTTGGGTAACTTTGCTAATTTAGTTATAGATGAATTGTTTGCTGAAAACAAAGAAGATCAAATAACCTTTAATAATATTATAAAGAAAGACTTTCAATCTTACCCTTTTGAATATACCACTTGTACAGATTTAGATTCTAAAACAAAATTTATTGAATATTTAGCAAACGCTCAACTACAGTTTACTAACATTAAAAGAGTTGTTGAAAATGATTTTAAACAATTAAACATTGCAATTGAAAACGCAACTTTGGAGCCTGCTTTTTTATGTGAACTTTACGGCATACAAGGAAGGTTAGATATTTTAGAACTATCGGAGACCCACAAACATCAAAAAATTATAGAATTAAAATCTGGAGGAGTTCCTTTTCCTGATGATGGTTTTAGTATAAAGCCAAATCATAAATCGCAGTTATATCTTTACTATCAATTAATTGCATTGTTGCAAAAAATAGATTTCCATCAAGTGAGTTCAAAAATTGATGGTTATATTTTATATTCAAAAATTGCACAAAATAATTTACGAAACGACAAGCCAACCCTAACCCAAATTCAGGAAATACTAAATTTAAGAAATAGCATTATTGTTAATGAATATTTTTTAAGTTTAGATGATGTTTCAATAACTAAAAAGTTGATTGCACAAATTACTCCCAACAATTTAATAAACGCAGAAAAGGTAAATCCAAATTTTAGACAAAAATATATTGAACCACAAATTAATGCGCTAATAAAGCCAATTAAACAAATGGATGAAGTAGAAGAAAACTATTTTTATTCGTTTATAAGTTTTATAGCGAAAGAACAATATTTAGCAAAAATTGGAGATTCTAATAATCCAAATCAACAAGGTAATGGTTTGGCAAACCTTTGGTTAAATTCGTTTTACGATAAAAAAGAAAGGTATGATATTTTGTATGATCTCATTATTGTTAGCAACCAAATAAACAAAAAAGAAAAAGAAATTACTTTTTTAAGAACTAATAAAAGTAACGAATTTGTAAACTTTAGAATGGGAGATATTTGCGTGTTATATCCAAGAAATTTGGAGAACGATACAGCAACATCAAACCAAATTTTAAAGTGTAGTATAAAAGAACTTACAAAAAATAAGCTGATAGTTAGTTTTAGATACAAGCAAAGAAACACTAAATTTTTCACCCAATTTGATAGTGCAAATAAAAAAGGTTTTTGGGCATTAGAAAGAGATTTTATGGATAGTTCCTTTAGAGCGATGTATAAAAATCTATATGTATTTATTTCTTATAAAAACAAGTTGAAACGGCAGTTGATATTAACAACCGTAAAACCAATTGAAGGGAATGCCATAAACTATTACAACAAAAATTTTTCTGAAGAACAAAATAGAATTTTAAATAAGGCACTATCGGCTGAAAATTATTTTCTGTTAAATGGACCACCTGGTACAGGCAAAACCTCTATAATTATAAAAGAATTAGTACAGCAATTGTATGGTAATAAAGATGCAAATATATTACTACTTGCTTATACCAACAGAGCGGTTGATGAAATTTGCGAAGCCGTAAACCAAGCTATTACAGCTATTGAAGAAGTAAATATTACGAGCCGAAATTTTATAAGAATTGGTAACGAACTTTCTTGCAAAAGCGCCTACAAACAAAATTTATTATCAAATATAAGTGGTAAGGTTGCTTCTCGAAAAAATTTGAAAGAGCTTTTAAATAAGCATCGTATTTACATTTCTACTATTGCTTCTATGGCCAACAAAATGGATCTTTTTAAACTGAAAAAATTTGATACTATTATTGTAGATGAAGCATCTCAAATTTTAGAACCTCATATTATAGGCATCTTACCAAACTGTAAAAAATTTATTTTAATTGGCGATCATAAACAACTACCCGCTATTATTTTACAAAGCGTTAAGGCTGCTAAAACAGAAAACGAATTATTAGAAAATATTGGTTTGCATAACAGAAAGAACTCTCTTTTTGAAAGGCTGTATACTTTTTGCGAAAAAAACAATTTAGATTTTGCTTACGATAAACTTACTTATCAAGGTAGAATGCATAAAGAAATTGCGTTGTTTCCAAGCATTTATTTTTATGGGGCAACACTTAAACAAGCCTTTGATATTCCAAATTTAAAACCAGCTATTAAAGCTGAGTTAAAAAGGCAAGATGTTCCTTTGAGTTTAAATTCCAACACTCAAAATACATTAGAAGATTTACTCTCAAAAAAAAGATTGATTTTCTTTTCTAGTAAAAAAAATAAAAACGAAAATATTTTTGGTAAGAAAAATGAAGCGGAAGCAAACTTAGTAGTAAAAATTGTTGAAGAAATTAAAATGTTATATAACAAAAATGGTAAGAATTTTGACAACTCAAAAACGATAGGAATAATTGCACCTTTCAGAAATCAAATTGCATTAATTAAACAAAAGTTAGAAGAGGCCAACATAAAAAATTATGAAGATATAACGGTTGATACGGTAGAGCGTTTCCAGGGAAGCCAGCGGGATATTATTATTTTATCGTTTGCCATTAATAGTCCATTTCAACTAAATGGAATTATTAATACCAATGATGAAGGTTCGGTTGATAGAAAATTAAATGTAGCTTTAACACGAGCAAAAGAGCAACTTATTTTAATTGGTAACGATGCTATTCTTTTGAAGAATATGATCTACAAAAATTTAATAGAGTTTGTAAAATTAAATGGTGTTTACATTTCAGAAACTATTGAAGCAGTTATAGCAAACAATTTTAAATTTTGAAAAAGAGTAAAAGGCGAAAGTCTTAAATAATATATCATTACTTTAAATGCAATTGCTCAAACACTTCCCAGCAATGAAATTCTGGACGATCTAATTTTGGGTTTTTATGGCAAATCCATTGTGGTTTTGATTGGCTGTAAAAGTTGGCGCGCAGTATGGCACAGTTTATTTTATTATCTTCAATTAAGTTCATTTCGTTTAGAAAATTGGTGCTTAGCTTTCCTTCTACTTTATAACCCTTAGGCATAATTGTAGAGGTAAAATGTAATACATTTTTAGGAATATCCCAATTTGAATCAACCACTTTTGTTGCTTTATTACCATTGTTTTTTAAAAAACACTTTGCATCAAACAGGTTGCCGCTAACGCCCATTTCAAAAGTATAATAAGTTTGCATTAAACTATCTACTGCAAAAAACAGTTCTACTCTGTCAGCTTCTAAAACACCCAATTCTTTGTTGGTTTCGTCTGTATTAAATACTATATCTTCATCTTTAACAACAAATAAAAAGTAAAGCCAATCTTTATCGTTTGTATATTGAAATGTGGTTTTACCAAATGTTCTGCTATCCCATGGTGAAACAAAATTTTCAGTAGTTAAAATTGATGCCCATTTTATTTCGGTCTCAACTTTATTAAAATCGCTTTTTTCACTATTAAATTGAACAGCATCAAACCAACAAGATGATAAACAAAACAATAGTACAAACACTAAAATTCTTCTCAAAATGTAAATCTATTTTTATACAAAGCAAGCATTTTTTTTGTGATTAAAACACTTAGTACTTTAGTATGATTTTCAAATTTCATACTTAAGTATGAAAGTAATATTAGCCAAACATACTTAATTTGAAACAATAATTTATAAGGTAATTGACGTGGTAAAATAATACTATTACAACCATTACTAAATACAAAACAAAATGTTTATGAAATTTTACAAAAGAGTAAATCAAATAGTTTACCTGGCTTTGCTGGCATTATTGTTTAATGCTTGTTCAACAATACAAAGAATTGAAGCACGTAAACACGGTGGTGCAGCAGTAAATCATTTAGATATTCAGCAGAAAAATGATATTCAACTATCTGGAAATTTAGTTACAAGTTTTACAGATAATAATGCTACTATTCCAAGCCGTCAAATATCATTAAATGGCTATCAAGGCTCGCTATGCTATGGCTTAACCAATAATTTGGCTATAAGTAGTTCTATTAATTACATGGCTGCTAACAACTTAATTACTGTTGAAAATAAAAGAGGGGGAGATGGCTATTTTGATGTTGAGAAATATGCCGCTAAAGCAAGTGCTACCGATTTTAGAGGTGCATTACATTACTATTTAATTGATACGCTTGATAAAAAAGCAAAATGGAAAGTTGGGCAATATTATGGAATTGGCTTTGGTGCGGGCAATACAATTTCTAACGGAGATTTACAAAGACTGACAACCGAAAATAGTAATGAAAGAGCTTGGATTAGAGGTGTACATCATTCCAACTATTTTCAAGTGTATTTGCAAAATAATTACAACTTAATGAACCGTATTTTCGACATTAATATTGGTAATAATCTAGTAATGCTTAGAAATAATATGAAAGCAAGGCAACTTAGTAAACAGGAAAAAAACACCGCATTTTTTTGGCAACCTTCTATTAGAACAAGCCTTGGTTATAAACCAGTAAAATTGTTTACCCAGTTAGATTGGATAATGCCCTTAAACAAGCAACTTTTTGATTTTGAACAATATTTTTACATCTCTCTTGGTATACAAATTAAATTAAATACAAATAATTTTTAATCATAATTTTCAATTAATTTTTTAATATTAAATAATTGCAACATGAAAAAAATATCAATAATATTTATAGTAATGGCGGTTTTTACCACTTCATTTTTTAGCTGCCAAAAAGAAAATAATTTTACAGAAGAAGACATCAACTTAGATAACCCTCCAATTGTCTGGAAGGTTTTAAAAAAAGAAAATTCTGATTTGTTAAGCAATAATGTTAAGTCAATAAAACATCAAGAAAGTACTGGCTTAATATGGTTTTTAACAAATGAAGGTTTGCAAAGCTTTGACGGCACATCCTTTACTAACTACAACGCCCTTGTTAATGTTTCAGAAATTTATTGGGCTTCTGAAGAAACATTAATATACAAAAAAGATGCATCATATAGACTTTTTAATACAACAACACAAAAAATAAGTAGTGTAACAGAGGTAGATTGGAACAAAGCAAAACATGGTATTGATTTTTCTTACGGAACAAATAATGAAAAAAAATTTATTATTAAAGATGGAAACAACATTAAAGAGTATGACTTTAATGCGATGATATTTGATAAAATTAATGAGGTACCACTTAATTTTAGTATTGAAGAAGTGATAGAAATACAACGTGATACTACTGTAATATTTATAGTTAACAATGAGAAAGAGATGGAACTATATAATAGTTTATGCAATACTGATAGTTGGCTTACGTCATTTGATAAATGCCCTTACGAAATTGGAGATACCATTTTTTCTCAATCAAAAGCATTATTAAGCAATGGGAACTTAATAGATTTTAGCCTAAATGAGTTTAATGAAACCCCAACTGCATTAAAAATTGCTAAATACGACCTTGGTACATTATCAACATTTAACGAAATTGGTTTTGATAGCAGTAAATGGGGTGATGTTCGTTGTTGGGTTTATCCATCAAATGAAATCTGTAGTGATAATCTAGATTTCACTTACAAACAAGCAGCAGTAGATAAAGACAAAACTATTTATTTAATATTTGATGATCATTTGGTAATTTACAAAAACGATACTTTCAAAGCCATTCCCTTTGATTTGATAAAGTATAATTTTTTATTGAGAGATGGTGAAGTACTGTTAACAAATAAAAATACTTTATTAAGAATTGAAAATGCCAGCAGTATTCAAAATTTATATACCTCTGAGGTAGATTGTTGGGTGTTTGGCAACGAAGAATTACAAGGCTTTACAAAAATTGAAGATGTTTTATGGATTGCCAATTGCGAAAACATAGTACGTTGTCAACAAAATAATTGCGAAAAGAAAAGAGTAGAACATCCTGACAATAATTTTTTTGAACTGCGCAGTAATGCTATTGAAGTAATAAACGATAGCTTAATTTGGATTGGCTACAACGATAATGGAGCGCAATTGGTAGAGTGGAATGATTTGTAGCCTAAGTCCCGTTACTTACATCAAACTATATTTTTTTGTCATTTTGGGTAACATATTCAGTTATACTACGTTTGTTTTGTTGATTTTGATTAACTTTAAGGTTCGAATTTTTAAAAATGAAAGAAATAGTAGAAATAATAAACGGTGAAAACGATTTAGAACGCAAACATTGGTCGAGTGATAAGCCAGAATCGGCGTGGCGAATTTTTAGAATAATGTCGGAATTTGTAGATGGTTTTGAAAGAATGGAAAGTATTGGACCTTGTGTTTCAGTATATGGTTCGGCTCGTACTAAGCCAGGCACACCATACTACGAGTTAGGGGTTGACATAGCTTATAAATTAGTAAAAAACGGTTATGGTGTAATTACAGGCGGTGGCCCTGGTATTATGGAAGCCGGTAACAAAGGCGCGCAGGCTGCCAATGGCCCATCAGTTGGTTTAAATATTGATTTGCCAATGGAACAAGGCTCTAACCAATATGTAGACCACGATAAAAACTTAAACTTTAGGTACTTTTTTGCACGTAAAGTAATGTTTGTAAAATATGCACAAGCTTTTGTATTATTGCCAGGTGGTTTTGGTACTTTAGATGAGTTGTTTGAATCGCTAACCTTAATACAGACCGACAAAATAGAAAGAGTGCCGGTAATATTAATGGGTTCCGAATTTTGGGGTGGCTTAATGGACTGGATAAAAACCACAATGTTAGAAAAACACGGCAACATAAACGAAAAAGATTTAGATTTAATTAAAATTATTGATGAGCCGGAAGAGGTAATAAAAGTAATAAACGATTTTTATAGAGGCAACAGCAAACTTAAACCTAACTTTGTTTACTAATCAGGTACTCTTTTTAAATCATCATTAAAAAAATGTTTCATTTTATATGAAATTGAAGTTAAGCCTTTATGTAGTTTTATTTTTTTTGGCTACAAATGTTTGGGCGCAGCAAAGCACTTACGATACCAACTACTTTAAATCTCCTTTAGAGATACCCTTGGTAATGGCAGGTAATTTTGGCGAATTAAGACCCAATCATTTTCATGCCGGAGTAGATTTTAAAACCAATGGCAAAGAAGGTTTAAAAATTTTAGCTGCTGCCGATGGTTCGGTGGCACGCATAAAAATTTCTAAAAGTGGTTATGGTAATGCCCTGTATTTAAATCACCCAAATGGTTATACTACCGTTTATGCTCACTTACAGGTTTTTAATGATGCTTTAGAAGCTTACATAAAAAAAGAACAGTATAAAACCCGAAAGTCTGAACTTGATTTAGAACTGCCTGCCGATTTGTTTAACTTTAAACAAGGCGATATAATTGCTATTTCGGGTAATAGTGGTTCTTCACAAGCACCGCACTTGCATTTTGAAATTAGAGAAACAGAAAGCGAACATCCGGTAAACCCATTGTTTTTCGGTTATAAAATGGCAGATGCAAAAAGCCCAATAGTGTACGATGTTCAGTTTTATAAAATAGAAAATGGAATTAGTACACCTTTGTTTCATAAAGCAAAAACATTAAAACCAAGCAAAGGTGTTTTTACTTTAGAAGAAGACATTTTACAATTGCCCGCAGATAATATTGGTATTGCCCTTAGAACTTTTGATACTATGGATGGTGCCAGTAATCAGTTTAATGTATTTGAAATTAAAATGGATGTTGGAGGCTTAACTAAATACCAATTTACTTACGACAAATTAAGTTTTGATGAAAGCCGCTTTATTAATGCACATATTGATTACGCCGAAAAACAGCATCAAAATAAAACCTACCAACGTTGCTTTAGTTTGCCAGGCAACCAACTTAGCATTTACGATGTTGCAGAAACAAAAGGCACAATAAATTTAAGTAACAACGAAGTACAAACTGTTACGCTAACCTTAAAAGACTATGCTGGTAACGAAACCCTCTGTTCTTTTAAAATACAAAAAAAACAAGCGCCCGAATATTGGGGAACTATTACCTGCGATAATCCAATGGCTTACAATAAGGTTAATCAATTTGCTTCCGAAGAAATTGCATTGCAACTACCCGAAAATGTGCTGTACGAAGATATTTGTTTTTACTTTGCCAAAACGCAGGCAAAAAGTGATAAAAATATTTTGTCACCCGTATATCAATTGCATTATAAAGATGTACCGGCACACAACACCTACGAAATACAAATTAAGCCCAACAAAAAAACAGCTTCAAATATTAGAAAAGCGGTAATCTGTTATTTAGATAGTAAAGACAGAGAGCAAGCCCACGAAACTATTTGGGATGAAACTTATTTAAAAGCCCAAAGCAAAAATTTTGGTAAACACTACATAAAGTTTGATGAAGAGAAACCTAAAATAAATGCTAAGAAATTTAGGCGCGGCAGTAGCTACAACAAAAATAGTAAGTTGCTGTTTAGCTTAACCGATAACCTTAGTGGCATACGCAGTTACCAGGCCAACCTTAATGGCCAATGGGCAGTAGTTTTGTACGATAAAAGTAAAAAGCAACTAAGCTTTAACGATTTTACAAATGCCGTTTATGGCCGCAACACTTTAATTTTAATTGCCGAAGATATGAAAGGTAACTTTACACAATACGAAACCTATTTTAATTTTAAGAAGTAAGGTTTTAATTTCTTTTGATGCATAGTTAAGCCTTCAATTATAATTTATTTTATTTTTAGAATTTAACGGTTTTGTTCTCATAAGCATCAGTTCCAACTTTTTGTTCAAATGCAGCCTTATTTTTTTATAATTTGATTTAGCGATAAAAGATTATTAGAAATCTATAAAAGTTAATGTATTGATTTTTATAAAAAAAAACAATATATTTGATATGAAACTAATGCAATGCATATATATATAGCTTTGTCTTTTCTACAAAAAATAGATAGCATCAATAATAAAAATATTTATGAAAATTTCACTAACTTTTATAGCCTGCTTATTACTGTTTAATTGTTTTGGTCAAAAAATTGGTTTAGCCAATTCGAACAAACTAGAAAAAATAAAAAAGTCAGATGTATTTGAAATTACCATTGGTGGGTTTGATGAATTGTATAAACCAATAAGAGAAAATTGTTGTGGTTATACTAATATAAAAGGAAGCATTAAATCTATTAAAGAAGATAGTATCATTATTGAAATATCTGAGTTAAAAACTGTATTTATAGATGATGACATAGACATGAATAAGGAACTTCTTTATGATTGGAAAAATGAAAGTAAATTAAAATCTTTTCATCAAAACGATATTTATGTTTTAAAAAAGTATAAATCAGAAAAGGCAATAAAAACAAAGAAAAATTTGACAGCTATAGGTGGCATACTGGTATTAAGTGGTGTATTTACCTCTTTAAATACATTAATATTTTCTAATAAAGCAAACAGAAAAAATTTGCTTATTGCAAGTGCTGTTCAATTTGGTTTTGGCTTAACATTAGCAATTGCTCAATCTCCCAAAAAGCACTATTTCAAAAAAGTAGATGATCCGTGGAGATTTAAGACCTATTGAATTTGTTAAGCACTTTCTGTTGGTTTAATTTTTTTTCACTCACGGAGCTATTTTTTGTAATTTTAATTTTGCACAATTCCATTCTCTTTTATTTTTTTGAAGCCAAAAAGTTTCGCTCGTATAAATGGCAGTCCCACTTTTCGTTCCAATACAACCTCAGCTTTGCTAAGGTTGCATTTCCACTACAATTGGGGCTAGTTTGGATGCTTCGCTGGCTCGTAAGTGACTTTTGCAAAAAGTTATACCTACAATAATTACTATAATAGCATTTACACCTAATTTAGTAACTTTGAAAAATACAAATAAAACAAAGCCATGAAAATAACAAAACTCCATCTTAAAGATTTTAAAGTATTTGATGATTTGGAATTGGTCTTTACTGATAAGGATCAACAACCATTGAACCAAATTGTGTTGGCTGGTTTAAATGGTACTGGGAAGACTACTATTTTGGAGGTTATTAAGTCTAAAATTATAGAAAGCAAATCCGAGTTACTTAACAAAACTTCAATTAATTTAGAAGATAATGGACGTAACGTTGAAATGGGTAATTTTTTCTCAATGCAAAATAATTCAAATAAAGAAGTGATTTACAGCCCTGCTAAAATCCGAAATGAAAAAATAAGAAAAGAACTATCATTTGCAGAAGGTCGTTTTAGTGTTAAAGAAATTTCTTACGAAATTAAATCAAGCAAATCTGGCATCCGTTCTGATCCTGAGACTGGCGATTTGTGGGGCGATCCTGATCCCGAATTTATCTTTTATAACAGAGATAAAATGAAAGAAGTTATCTTAAAACCATTATTAAGTAAAGTCTTAAAGCAGGAGAATAAATTAACTAAAGCAGCTAAAGATTATGAAGTAAAAGAAATAAATTCTGCTTTTAAAGGTATAGATATTAATAGTAAGTTTATTGGATTTGATCCTGATAATTTATTCTTCGAAAGTGCCAACGGACAACGCATCATCTTTGAAGAACTCTCAAGCGGAGAAAAGCAACTCTACTTTATGGGTTTTATGCTAAAGAACCTAAACATCAACAACACCATTATAATGATTGATGAACCAGAAGATTCCCTACATCCAAAATGGCAACGTCAGTTGTTGCAATTTTATTCTAACATTGGTGAAAATAACCAGGTGATTTTGGCAACACATTCTCCACACATTATTGGTTCTGCCAAAGCCGAAAGTGTTTTCTTACTTAAAAATGAAAATGGAAAAATTACGGCATCCAACCCAAAATATTCTGAAGGACATTCTATACCTTATGTATTATCAGAAATAATGGATGTGGATTATAGAAATACGTATGCCAATAATTTAGTTGATGACTATCTTACCTTGATAAGAAAAGGCGAGCACACAAATGAGCAGGGCAAAATGTTATTGGAAAAAATTGAGGCATTAAATTTAGCCCCAAACTCAGAAGAACAGCAACGCATTGATTTAAGTTTAAGACGTTTTGAAGCAATTGGCAGATGAAGCAAATTGTAAAATTACCAATAGAACCTGCTCTTCAAAGTAAACTTCAGGAAAAGCAAGAAAAAATTAATAAGGGAGAAAAGCCACCGAACAAATGGTTGAGATCAAAATTTAAAAACAAGATTAAAGATAAACTCCTGCCCTCTCAAAAATATATTTGTTGTTATTGTGAGGATAAGATTACCGTAACTGATTGTCATATTGAACACTTCTATGAACAGAGTGACCGAGAAGATTTGATATATGAATATGAGGAAAATATGCTTTTATCCTGTAACAAAAATACTTGTTGCGGACATTATAAACAAGAGACCAGACATGAAGGGGTTTCGGTAGATTATGATCGTTTGCTAAATCCTATAAATGACAATAGTAAATTCTTAAACTATAACAACGTTGGTGAGGTAGAGGCATCTACCAAAATAGAATCAGAGATTAAAAAAGTAGATTATACTATTCAGCGACTAAATCTAAATGGGCAAAATCCTACCAATGGTCGAATAAGTAAAATTAATCTAATCAACAAACAAATAAAAGAAGAAAAAATGAATATGGAGCAACAGAAAAAATTCATTGCTTCATTACTAAATGAAAACCAAGCTAAACTTCCTTCTTATTATTCAACCATTAAAGATAAATTTGAGTTTATTCTGAGCAAGTAGATCTGTTAAAAAGAAAAAATGAAGCTGATAGGGGATTTGAAAATTTCAATATAAATTTCACGTAGATTTTACAGATTGTTGCAGAAGGCATTCATACATTTCCACAAAATCTACAGGAACAATTCAATCTTTTACGATGAAACCTTCTCCACTAATTTCACCAATTTTTTCAAATCTAATTTACTTTTACCGAGTAATAAAACAGCTGTGCCATCTGTGTTAATTAAAAAAGCATAGTTTTTAATTTTACCATTGCCAGGCAAGCCCGCTTTTAAATGCACAACAGTATCTGCATTTTTTACCACCATCAAATCATCTAAATTTTTACGTTTTACTTTTCTTTCCCATCGGTTGGTTTTTCTTTTCCATTTTGCAGAATTTGAATTTCCTTCTAAAATTCTAATCTTCATTCCACCCAAAAAGCGAAGTGTATGTTTTAAATCTGGCTCTTTTTCTTTATTAATAAAAAGTGAAAATCCTTTTGTTAATATACCAGGCAACCAAATAAACATTGATCGTGTTTTATTATTTTCATTCTCATCAAATTCATAGTCCACCTCATTTGTATTTAACTGAGCAGATAAATTCAACCCAAAAAATAAAGCTAAACCAATAGCCAATATATTACGTCTCATATTAATAGTTTTCCAGTTCTTCTAAATAATCCAAACCCTCAACATCCATTGATTTTGATAAGGCCGAAAGTTTCTTCAAATCAATATTGCCCATTAAACTGATAAACACAAAACTGTCTTCTGAACCAACCAACAGCAACACCTCTTCAATTATTTTTGATTGTTCACGGATAAGAAATTTCACATCTGTGTCACCATCTTTTATAATCATCAACTCTTCATAGCTTATTTTTTCTGCTGCATTAGAAACCTCATCGTACAATTTTATTGGATTGTAAGTTAAGGAACCTACCGAATCTAAAATTAAAATTCTCACACCTTTAAGCATGCTAATAGCATCCGAAACTTCGTTAAAATCTTCATCGTTCGTTTCAATGTCTGTAAACAACTCGAACATTTTAGGTGTAATATAAACGGTTGTAAAACCATCTTTACCTTGAAGTTGATCGAAGAATTTAAGCAACTGATCGTGTTGGGCAGATAAGTTTAAAGTACCTAATAAGCTTATACTAATTAATAATATTTTTTGATATAACTTCATTTTTATTTTTTTTAATTACGTTTTGAAATCTATGAAAGCAACCAACGCTTTTAAGTGGTTGGCGGCCTTCATTTAACTTTACTGATACAAAAGCCAAAGCCTGTTTTGTTGCCAAAAATGCTTCTTGTTTGGTCATTTCTTTTTGGTTATGCGCTGCATTAAATTGCTTGTTTTCCGCTTTACGGCACCATTGGTAAACAGATAGCATTAGTATGATTGTTGCAGCAGCAAGCAAAACTCTTCTAAAAGCACTAAAAGAAACTACTTTAGTTTTTGTTTTATTGAGGTTCATTTTATTCCACAAGTCTTCCGTAAAATTGCTATCTAAAACTGAAATAAATTCGCTATCATTCCTGCTAAACAACATTTTATAATTCTTTAGATCATCTGGTAAATTATTGCTTGAGTTAGAAAAAAAATTACGCAATTTTTTCTCCTCCTCTAAAGAAGTACTCCCGTCGAAATACTTCTCCATTAGTATATATACTTCTTTAATTGTCATTTTTACTTTTGTTTTCGAGTATTTTTTTCAATTTTTGCCTTCCTCTGTAAATATTCACTTTCACCTGCTCAATACTCAAGTTCATTACTTCGGCAATTTCTTTGTAAGTATTCAATTCCATTTCCCGAAGCATTAAAATTGTACGTTGAGGTTCTTCAATACAACTAATTAATTTTTTAATTTGATGATTGCTATCTTTCCCTTCTAAAACTTCTTGCGGGTTTGGGCTATCATCAGTTGTATCGTAATTATTACTTATCGAAAGTATGGTTCGCTTTTCTTTTTTCAACAAATCCAAACATCGGTTTCGAGCAATGCGCATACACCACGCCGGAAAATTTTCTATCTGCTCCCACTCCCGTCTCTCTTCCCAAACTTTTATAGCCACATCTTGCACTAAATCTTTAGCAGCAAATTCGTTTTTTAGGTAACCCATTGCCAGCTTAAACCAACTATTCTGCAAAGGCAGCACTTTCGATATAAATGTTTCTTTATTCACTTTACAACCCAATGACGATTTGGGTAAAACTTATGTTACAGCAAGTTCTCATTATTTTGCATAACAACAGTTTTTTCATCAAAAAAAAATGATCACCAAAAAATAAAATAGTTACCGTTATCGAAAGCCGTGCAATAAAATGATGGATTAGGTAAATTAGTATTTTAGAGAAAGAAGAATTCAGATTAATTTTAAAAGAGAATTTGAGTAAAAACGAGCATTTTTTTTTATAAAAAAACCTTTACAATTAATCAATTATGAATAATTTCATATAGTAGCCCCAGCAGGGCTCGAACCTGCATCTAAAGTTTAGGAAACTTCTATTCTATCCCTTGAACTATGGGGCTGTTTTATTAATATTTTAGCCACAATATTACGTAAAATTATTTTTTATGTGCTTGATTTTTATGATTAACGAAATGCTTGTATTTTGCTAAATATTAAAACTTTAACTTTTAGACTTTATTGATGGATACAAAATCTCTTTAATAGAAAGATATTACCCTCTTATGGATCATACAGATTCTTAAATACGCCATTTTGTCATAAAAGATTATTATTTACTGCCATTTTTGCCGATAATTGCGCTTAGGTATAATACTTGACCTATCTTACCCAAAAAGAAAAACGTAAAAGATGAATATAAATAAATTCACAATAAAATCGCAAGAGGCGGTGCAGCAGGCGCAACAAACCGCTTTTAATAATGGGCATCAAGCAATTGATGTGGGGCATGTAATGCAAGCCTTATTAGAGGTGGACGAAAATACGGTGTCTTATCTGTTTAAAAAATTGAATGTTAATGCCACACAGGTAAAAGATAAAGTGGCGGAGCTGATGCAAAGTTACCCCAAAGTTAGCGGACAAGACGGGCAACATTTAAGCAGAGAGGCTAACCAAGTAATGTTGGAAGCGCAAAGCAGGGCCACTAAAATGAAAGATGAATTTGTATCGTTAGAACATTTGCTGATGGCTTTGCTAAAGGTAAAAAGCAAAGTAAGTACTTTGCTGAAAGATGCAGGTTTAACGGAAAAAGGTTTGCAAAAAGCAGTAGAACAATTGCGACAAGGTGACACTATTAAAGATCAAAATGCGGAGGGTAATTATAATGCTTTGAGCAAATATGCGAACAACTTAAACGAGTTGGCGGCCAATGGAAAGTTAGATCCTGTTATCGGGCGTGATGAAGAAATTCGGCGCATCTTACATATTTTAAGTAGACGAACTAAAAACAACCCAGTATTAGTTGGTGAGCCGGGCGTTGGTAAAACAGCCATTGCCGAAGGTATTGCGCATAGAATTATAAATGGCGATGTGCCGGAAAATCTAAAACAAAAAACTTTGTTTAGTTTAGATATGGGGGCGATGATGGCCGGCGCAAAATACCGAGGCGAGTTTGAAGAGCGACTAAAAGCTGTAATTAAAGAAATTAAAAACGCGGATGGGCAAATTATTTTATTTATTGATGAAATACACACCTTAGTTGGTGCTGGAAAAACGGAAGGGGCGCTTGATGCTGCCAACCTTTTAAAACCGGCTTTGGCAAGAGGCGAGTTGCGCACCGTTGGGGCAACTACTTTAAACGAGTATCAAAAATATTTTGAAAAAGATAAAGCCCTTGAACGTAGATTTCAAAAAGTAATGGTAGATGAACCACAGGTGGAAGATGCCATTTCGATATTGCGGGGTTTGAAAGAACGCTATGAAACGCATCATAAAGTACGCATTAAAGATGAAGCGATTATTGCATCGGTGGAGTTGAGTAGCCGTTATATTACCGACCGTTTTTTGCCCGACAAAGCGATTGATTTAATTGATGAATCGGCAGCCAAGTTACGTTTAGAAATTGATAGTTTACCACAAGAGTTAGATGAGCTGAAGCGCAAAATTATGCAGTTAGAAATTGAGCGGGAAGCCATTAAGCGGGAAAACGATACCACAAAATTAGAGAAGTTAAACGAGCAAATTGCCAACCTAAGCGAAGATAAAAATGAGCTGAATGCTCGTTGGAAAGCGGAGAAAGATTTGGTAGATGCCATACAAAAACACAAGCAAGAAATTGAACAATTTAAAATAGAAGCAGAACAAGCCGAACGTGCTGGCGATTACGGTAAGGTGGCCGAAATACGCTATGGTAAAATTGAAGATGCCAAAAAACAACTGGAAACTTTGGAGCAACAGTTGAGCGAAAAAGACAACACTCGCCGTATGGTAAAAGAAGAAGTGGATGCGGAAGACATTGCCGAAGTGGTGGCCAAATGGACGGGCATACCCGTAAGCAAAATGCTGAAAAGCGAGCGTGAAAAATTACTGCATTTGGAAGACCAGTTGCATCAGTTGGTGATTGGACAGGACCAGGCGGTAACTGCGGTTTCGGATGCGATTAGAAGAAGCCGTGCCGGTTTGCAAGATCCTAACCGTCCAATAGGTTCTTTTATCTTTTTGGGTACAACGGGTGTTGGTAAAACTGAGTTAGCCAAAGCATTGGCAACCACCATGTTTAACGATGACAAAGCGATGACCCGAATTGATATGAGCGAATACCAAGAGCGACACAGCGTAAGCCGTTTGCTGGGTGCGCCTCCAGGCTATGTAGGTTACGATGAAGGTGGCCAGCTAACCGAAGCCGTACGGCGCAAACCGTATTCGGTGGTGTTGTTAGATGAAATTGAAAAGGCGCATCCCGATGTGTTTAACGTTTTGTTGCAGGTTTTAGACGATGGCAGGCTTACCGACAACAAAGGCAGAACGGTCAATTTTAAAAACACCGTAATTATAATGACCAGCAATATGGGCGCACATTTAATTATGGAAGGTTTTAAAAACGTTGACGAAAACAACTTGTTTGGTGCAATGGAAGCCACCAAAATAGAGGTGATGGATTTGCTCAAAAAATCGGTTCGACCAGAGTTTTTAAACCGCATTGATGATATTATTATGTTCCGCCCATTAATGCAACAAGATTTGTTGGCTATTTTGGATATACAGATTAGGCAGTTGAATGAGCTGTTGTCGCAAAACGATATACAGGTTGAGTTAAGCCAAAAAGCTAAAGATAGTTTAGCGAGTTGGAGTTACGACCCACAGTTTGGCGCCCGGCCGATGAAGCGAGTAATTCATAAGGAGTTGGTGAATGCTTTGAGTAAAGAAATTTTAAGTGGTCAAATTGAAAAGGGTAAAACGATTTTTGTTGATGCGCAAGATGGGCGCTTGGTTTTTGGTAATGTTGGCGAAGTGAAGTTGATAGATGCTTAGATTTTAGATTTTTAGAAGACAGATTTTTTAGGATTCAGACTTGAAGACTACAGATTTGAAGATAACATCTTTTTAGAAGACAGACTTGAAGATTGCAGATTTTTAGAAAAGAGATTTTTTGGAAGACAGACTCGAAGATGACATCTTTTTAGTAAGGTGTCATCATTGTTTGGCTAATCTAGATATAAGACTGTAGATATATAGAATACAGATTAAAAGATGACATTTTTTTTTAGGTGTCATCTTTGTTATTAATATAATCAAAAATTTTAAAGAACTTGTTTATGGCAGATAAAACAATATTAACGCTGCCAATAATCGCTGAGATCAATACCTAAATGTTTTTTAACAAATGTATTATAAATAGCATCATAAAATTTGGCTATATTTACGATCTTTATACATCAATAAAACATGAACGTAAGAATCTATACCTTTATATTACTAATGAGCTTTTTGTTTACAAATAATTCCTTTGCCGATACCTTTGGTAAAGTGGTAGACATTTTAAATCAAAGCTGTGCTTTTAGTTCTTGCCATAGTGCCGAAACAAAAATAGCAGGTTTAGATTTGTCGGGCGATAAAACAGAGATTTACAAAGCCATTGTTAACCAACAAGCACAAAATTCGGTAGCTCAACAAAAAAATCACAATATAGTTACACCTGGCGACCCGTCAAAAAGTTTTTTATATCGTAAAATGAACTACGATTTACACGCTGATAGTAAACTAAGCGAGGGAGAAAACCAAAGCATGCCAATTGGCAACAAATTAGCCAATGAAGAAATTGAGTTAGTTAGACAGTGGATTTTATTTGGAGCAAAAAATGATGCTGTCGAACATGTAAAATTTGCTACTTTAAAAGAGTATTACGAAGATCCATCAGCACAATTACCACAAATAGAAGCTCCACCAGCACCAGCACCTGGTGAAGGTTATCAAATACAATTAGGACCCATATTTTTAGAACCAGGCAAAGAAGTAGAATACGTTTACCGCTACGAATTAGCAAACCAAAATGATGAAGAAATAAACCGTATTGATGTTCAGATGAACCAGCAATCGCATCATTTTTTATTTTTCAAATTTGATGAAGACGCCAGATTTGATCAAACACCTGGTTTACTTAAAGTTGGCTTTGGGCCCAATTATCAATTGGCAATAACCGACAATACGAAAATGCTTGGTGGTTGGGCTTACAGCAAAAACATTGAATTACCAAAAGGTACTGCTTATAAATGGAGTGCCAACGAAATATTAAAACTAAACTATCATATTTTAAATTATAGCTCATCTGCAATTTTACCTGCAAAATTGTATGTAAACATTTATACGCAACCTGTTGGCACGGCTATTAAAGAAATGCATTCAGAGTTCCATCTTTCTATAGAAGAAGGTTTTAATATTGGAAGAGTTTTTGATGTAGGGGAAAGCGAACACGAATGGAATATGAACAATTTTGAAGAGGCTCGTGGCGGTGAAGATGTACACATTTGGAGTCTTGGTTCACATACACACAAGTATGGTGTTGATTTTGATATGTACCGCTACGACAACCAAATAAAAGGCGAACAAGTTTATGAAGGGTTTTATAATTTAGATTATACTGTAAATCAAGGCTCTTACTTTTACTCAGAACCACCATTTAGAACTTTTGATGATTTTTTAACCCTTAAAAGTGATGAAGGTTTGTGGATAGAGGGAAAATATAATAATACAAGTGAAAACACAGTTTACTTCGGCTTAACTACTAATGATGAAATGTTTGGCATGTTTGTTCAATACTTAACAGGTGATATTAGTGGGTTAAATATAGTTGATGTAGAAACAATAGATACAAAAGCTGACTGGACAATTCACCCTAACCCAACTAGTAATGGTATTGTAAATCTGCAACTACCAACTAATGTTTCAGGCCAAAAATCGATAAAAGTTTTTAACTTATTAGGTAGTGAAGTTTTGCAACAAACAATAAATTTAAACCAAACAAACTTTAAGTTAAACTTAGCCGAACAACCTGCTGGTTATTATTTTGTTGAGTTAAATACTGCAGAAGGTAAAAGCATTAAAAAGTTATTGTTGGAATAAGCTTTTCGATGGCCTACAGCTAAAAGAATAACTTTTATGTATCTATTCAGTAGAGGTCAGATGTCAGACCGCTGCGCTGTCAGACGTCAGATAAATTCGGCTGAGTGAAGTCAAGAGGGCTCTTTTTCGCCTCAATTATGTCTGATGTCTAACGTATGACAATGAAATGATCTGACTTCTGAATAGTTACACTTTCATAATGATAGGATAAAAAATATTTGGTAAAAAGGTGGAAGGTTTTCACCATTATTAAAAGCCTAATGGTTCTGCAGATCAAGTTTTACCATTTTTCATCTCTTCAGGCGCAAATGAATAGCCAATTACAAAATTGAAATATTTTACATTAAGAACTTAGTGTTTTTTTCATCTTATAAAATTCAATATTTTTTCTTTTTATATTTCAAATAAAATTTTATTTTTTTTGTAGAATTTATTAAATTCCACATCCAACTCCCATCAAAATAAAATAATTATTATGGCTATAGAAACTTTTAAAGCTTTCAGAGTAACAGAAGAGGATTCAGGGAAATTTGTTAGAAATATAATTGAAAGAAAAATTGAAGACTTGCCAGAAGGCGAAGTGTTGGTTAAGGTGCATTATGCCGCTTTAAATTATAAAGATGCCTTATCCTTTTCAGGTAATAAAGGTGTTACCAGAAAATATCCTCATACGCCAGGTATTGACGGGGCAGGTACGGTAGTTGAAAGTAAATCATCTCAATTTAAACTTAAAGATAAAGTATTGATTACCAGTTACGATTTTGGAATGAATACAGATGGCGCATTTGCAGAATATATTCGAGTTCCTGCAGCTTGGGTTGTTCCACTTCCAAATGGCATTAACCTTAAAGAAAGTATGATTATTGGAACCGCTGGTTTAACTGCCGGTATAGGTTTGTATAAAATGGAATTGATGGGTCAAAGCCCAAAACAAGGACCAATTGTTGTTAGTGGTGCAACTGGTGGTGTTGGCAGCATGGCAATTGGCATATTGGCAAATGCAGGCTACGAAGTAATTGCTTCATCAGGGAAAGATGATTTGGCAGATTATTTAAAAGGTTTAGGTGCTACTGAAATAGTTGATAGGGAATTTATAAATGATGCTTCTTCACGTCCGTTAATGAAACCAAAATGGGCAGGTGCTATTGATACAGTTGGTGGAAATACCCTGGCAACTTTACTTAAAGGTTGTAAACCAGGGGGAAGCGTAGCTGCTTGCGGTTTAGTAAGTTCTCCTGTTCTTTCTACAACTGTGTTTCCATTTATATTAAATGGTATAAATCTTTTGGGGCTCGATTCAGCAAATTTCCCTATGAATGAAAGAATAAAAGTTTGGAATAAATTAGCCGATAGCTGGCGATTAAATAATATGGATAGCCTTACTACAATTTGCAAGTTGAATGAATTAGATCCTTATATTGATGAAATGCTGAAAGGTGGTTCAAAAGGAAGAGTTGTAGTTGAAATGGAAGTTTAATAAAAAGATCAATTAACTAATTCTTCTTTATCTGTAAATGTCGTATGTTAATTTTTATCAATAACTAAAATATGCAGATAGATAAATGTTGAATTAGTCAATATGAAGTTTATAGTAAAACTCTAATAAAAATTTATGCAAGATTATAAATCAGAATATAAAGAAAGCCTCAATGATCCGGAAAGTTTTTGGTTAAAGCAAGCGAAAGCGATTGAGTGGTTCAATCCACCAAAACAAGGTATTACAAAAGATGATAAAGGATTTCACCGTTGGTTTAAAGGGGGCAAACTTAATAACTGCTATCTTGCAATTGATTACCATGTAAAAAATGGAAGAGCCGATCAAGCGGCTTTAATTTATGACTCGCCAGTAACCTATAAAAGTCACACCTATACTTACCAAAATTTGTTAGATGAAACAGAATTACTTGCAGGGCTTTTAAAAAATGAAGGTGTAAAAAAGGGAGATACGGTAATTATTTATATGCCTATGATTCCGCAAGTTGTGTTTGCTATGTTAGCTTGTGCACGTATTGGTGCAATTCATTCGGTAGTATTTGGCGGCTTTGCCTCTAAAGAATTGGCCATAAGAATTGATGATGCCAAACCCAAACTATTGTTAACCGCAAGCGGAGGTATTGAAATTACCAAAGTAATTCAGTATAAACCATTGGTAGATGAAGCAATTGATCTTGCAGCTCATAAAGTTAAAAAAGTAGTAGTATGGCAAAGGCCATTTGTAAAAGCCGAAATGAAAGAAGGAAGAGATTTTGATTGGGCGAGTTTACTAAAAAAGGTCTCACCTTGTACCTATGAAGAATTAGATGCTACTGATCCATTATATATTTTATACACTTCGGGCACCACAGGAAAACCAAAAGGAATTATTCGCGACAATGGAGGCCATGCAGTTGCCTTAAAATACAGTATGGAACACGTTTATGGTGTTAAACCTGGCGAAACTTTTTGGGCCGCTTCTGATGTTGGTTGGGTAGTAGGACATTCTTATATAGTATATGCACCTTTAATACATGGATGCACTACAGTATTATACGAAGGCAAACCAATTAAAACACCAGATGCCGGAACAGTTTGGCGTATTATTCAACAATACAATGTTAGCGTTTTGTTTACAGCTCCAACTGCTATTAGGGCAATAACTAAAGATGATCCAGATGGATTAAAACATAAGCGATACAATACAACTTGTTTACGAAATGTATTTTTGGCTGGTGAACGCTGCGATGTAGCAACTTATAATTGGTTACGTAACCTTACAAACGTTGAAGTTATAGACCATTGGTGGCAAAGTGAATCGGGTTGGCCAATGATTAGTAATTCTTTAGGTTATGGTATGATGGCAGTAAAACCTGGATCGGCTACTGTTGCTGTTTGTGGATATGACATTCAAATTTTTGACAATAATGGCAACAAACAAGCAAGCAATATTGAAGGGTCAGTTGTTATTAAATTACCTTTACCACCCGGCTTTTCACCTACTTTATGGAATAATGATGAGCGGTTTATTGAATCCTATCTTACCCGTTTTCCAGGCTATTACCTTGCTGGCGATGGAGGCTATAAAGATGAAGACGGCTACATTTTTATTACAGGAAGAATAGATGATGTAATTAATGTGGCAGGTCACCGGCTGTCTACTTCTGATATTGAAGAGGTGTTATCCTCTCACGAAGCAGTAGCAGAATGTGCCGTAATAGGAATAGCCGAAGAACTAAAAGGTCAGGTTCCGGTTGGGTTTGTAATACTAAAAGGTGGAGTTAATATTAGTGAAGACGACCTTGAAAAAGAGTTGATAAAAATGGTTAGAAAAAAAGTAGGGCCAGTAGCCAGTTTTAAACGCTCTGTAATTGCCGAACGATTGCCCAAAACCCGCTCTGGCAAAATATTAAGATCAACAATGCGCTCAATAGCTGATGGTAAAACTTACAGTCCACCATCTACCATTGAAAATCCGCTTGTTTTAGATGAGTTGAAAATATTGATGCATAAGAAAGAGATTGGAAACATAAAAATTTAGACGCATTGCAAGCAACAAAATAGTAGATTTTACTTATTATACGGTAACTATTCAGTAGAGGTCAGAAGTCAGACCGCTTCGCTGTCAGACATCAGATAAATTCGGTTGAGCAAAGTCAAAAACGCTCTTTTTCGCCCAAATTATGTCTGATGTCTAACGTCTGACAATGAAATGGTCTGACTTCTGAATAGTTACATTATACGAGTATTTTTTTGTCTAATACTTCCTTTAGTTTTTTTGCTTTATCTGCCATATAACAATCGGTTAACCATATACCAAGCTTCGTTTTTCTAAAATGAATAATGACATTAGTTTTTTTACAAGTTTCTGCATCTGGAAAAAATGGAACGCCATTTAATATCCAGGTAAAAGCTCTTACCCATTTTGCCAAGCTTGGATACCAAATTTTATTTAATTCAATTGATCGTAAATCGTTATAAGTATAAAAGCCACAATTCTGTTCTGTTTGTTCATCAATTAACTGAAATCCATTATCAAGCAGTTGAAATTCAATTTTTGGCTTTTTTTTCAAAATAATGTTTTCACTCATCATATTTTTAACTTATATTTAATTCTTTCAATTCATAAATGAAAATAGTTGCATCAAAAGGGCAAATAAAAAATTTTTTAACTACCTCTTTTTATGTGTTATTTTTTTTCTTTTTAAGATGCAAATATATTGCTCTCTAAAAATAAGCTAAAAAGATTACATTCCCAAAAGGATGGGCAGTTTAAGACCTTGTCAAATTATTATAAAGATGAACAAGTTTGATTATCAATTTTAATAATTAAATTTACCCTAAAAAGTAACAATGACAGTAATACAAACCAGCACGTTTACCTTCTTAAAAAAATTACAAAAAAACAATAATCGCGAATGGTTTGCTGAAAACAAGCCTATGTATGAAACGGCCAAAGCCGACTTCGAAAACTTTTTTAAAACAGTAAAAAAAGAAATTGAAAAACACGATGAAATTGAAAGCACTAAAATTTATCGTATTTATCGCGATGTTAGATTTTCAAAAGATAAAACACCTTACAAAGGTACAATGAGTGGCTATTTTACCCGCGCCACAAAATGGAAACGTGGTGGTTATTATTTTCAAATTGAACCTAGTGGTAACAGTTTTGCTGGTGGTGGTTTTTGGATGCCCGCCAAGGAAGATATTTTACGCATAAGGCAAGAAATTGAAATGGATGACAAACCATTTAGAAAAGTATTTAACAGCGCATCTTTTAAAAATACTTTTGGCCAAATTGATGGAGAACAATTAAAAACAGCTCCAAGAGGTTTTGCAAAAGATCACCAGGCGGTTGATTTGTTGAGGCATAAATCCTTCATCTGTTCTCATAAATTTACTGATAAAGCCTTAACCGAAGGAAACGCCTCAAAGTTAGTAGCTGATAATTTTAAAAAATTGCGCCCATTTTTTGACCTCTTTAGCCAAATATTAACCACCAACCTAAATGGTGAACAGATTTAATTGTGGTTCTACTACCATTTTAATAGAAAAAAGGAAAAATCGAACAAACGTCATAGCAGAATTTTTTGGAGAGCAACGGAATAAAATATCCGCTATCTCTCCTAAAAAATAGGCGAGATCGCTTATAAAATCTCCGTTTCTCTGCGATTACGGTTCGGGTATTTAAAGTATCTTTTTGCGTAAGTACTTCTAAGTCTTAAATGCAATGTTTCATTAAATTTGTAGTAGAACCTTAATTGTAATATGTTAAAAATATTAGCTTGGCCAACTTTTTTTGCATCTTTTAATGTCTATTAATTAAAAAAGGGAAACTGTAATGAAAAATATTTCAATCATTTTAATTTTACTCTCAACTATTTTTAATGTACAATCTCAATGTATTAATCCATCATTACTTGATTCAACAGCTAATTGTATTTTAGTGTACGATCCTGTTTGCGGTTGCGATGGTATAACATATTCTAATAGTTGCGTTGCAGAAATTCAAGGGGGAGTAACCACTTATACATTAGGAGATTGCCAAAGCACTCCATGCATTAATCCATCATTAATTGATTCAACTGCTAATTGTATTTTAGTGTACGATCCTGTTTGCGGTTGCAATGGTAAAACCTATTCAAATAGTTGTTTTGCAACAATTGAAGGCGGTATTCTTAGTTATACGGAAGGTGCATGCCCTCCAGTAGAAACATATAAAATATGTGCTGGTGAAAGTGTAGAAATTGGATATCCTTATTTTGTTGGTAATACTGTTTTAACGTGGAATCCTACGGCAGATTTAAGTTGTACCAATTGCCCAAATCCAATTGCCAGCCCTGCAGTTACAACAACTTACGAGCTAAAAACATTTACAACTATTGGTATGTCAATAGATTATGCTTATTACGAAGTTATTGTTGACGAACAATGCCCTTGTGAGGAAGGTGTTTTTCCAGAACCAACTTATTTATATTCAATTGGTACTGATGATGATCCACAATCTTCTGCAGCTGCCATTTATAGTTGGGCAAACGTTAATTGGGCTGATGACTTATGCGAATGGAATTGGGATTTTGGTAATGGCCAAACATCAACAGATCCTTTTCCAGATGAAATTGGTTTTTCTGTACTTGAGAATACTTTACCAGTTACAGAACCTTACACAATTTGCTTAACTGTTAAAGATTGTAATGCCAATATTGTAATTGATTGTTGCGAAGAGTTTTATCCTTTGGGCGTATCGCCGCCAGCTTGTTCTTTAGCACCAGATGTTGGCCCTTGCGATGCTGTTTGTCCTCGTTGGTATTACGATAGTGAAGAACAAGATTGTTTTGAATTTATTTGGGGTTGTTGTGGTGGCAATGCTAACAATTTTCAAACTTACGATATGTGTATAACAGCTTGTGACGATCCGCCAGAACCCTGTAGTACTAACGAATTGAGCTGGTTGCAATTACCAACTTGTAATAATTGTTTTATACAAGTACAAGAAATTACCTACAACAGTCAAACCTTTATTGCTTTTTGGGGAGGCTATGAGTATTGTAGCGATGCAATAAGTATTGTTTACAATTGTGATGGTTCGGTTTTTTGTTATCAAGATGGTATTGCAGGCTTTCAACAATGTAATGATTTGTTGACCAACTATACCGCTGTAGAAACTTTGTGGGATATTAATGAAGATTGCGATGCTTGTTTTTTACCACCAATTCATGGGCTTTGCCAAGCTGCTTTTTTTAGATATTATTACAACCCTGCCAGTCAAAATTGCGAAACATTTAGTTGGGGCGGTTGTGGTGGCAATGCCAATAACTTTGATACTTTTGAAGCTTGTATGGAGGCTTGTGGTGATAATGCCTGTCCACCAGTTATTGATTTGGGTGTAGCCCCTTTAAATACAGCAAACTACCAAGCCGAGCAACAAATAATTTATGGGGGTGATATTAACCCAAACCAACAAGTTACATTTAAAGCAGGCAATAGAATTACTATTGAAAATGGTTTTGGTGTGCCCACCACAACCGATTTTAAAGCGGATATTGAAAGTTGTGATTAAGACTATGTAAGTTTGAACAGAAGCAACTTTAAGTTTAGCTAAATCTAAAAACATAGTCAGTAAAATTTTATGTCATAAAATTTTAATAATTCTTCATTCTTTTCAAAGGTGTGTTAGTTTTCATTTTTTTATTTTAAAAAAGTAAACTTATTGTAATACCTTGCCAAACAGCAATTGCATAACAATAAAAAATTTTTATCATAAAAAAAATAACCTACATATTAATAGCGGTTTTGTTTTTACAGTTCACCTACAAAACTTTAATAGCACAAACTGATGCTGATTATGATGGAATGGATGATGCCTGGGAAATTACAAATCGTTTAGACCCCAACGATCCAACAGATGCCTGGTGCGATAATGATTGCGATCAAATTTTAAACTTGTTTGAATATCAGTTACAAACCGATCCTAATGTTTTTGCTTCCCCACCAATTAGATACTTTACACCTCAAAATACACAGGATGAGTTTGTTGGTTTAATGAATAGCGGTATAGATGATTTAGCAGTTATTAGAATGTCGGCTGGTAATTACAATTTGTTTTATAACACGCTTAGTTCAGGTGGTTTAATTACCTCCGCCGATTATAAAATAATGATACAAGGTGGTTGGAATGAAGATTTTACAGTTTATGACCCATTTCAATACTCTACTATTTTTGATGGTGAGAATAGTGAAAATATTTTGGTGTTAGAAACAAACGAAGATCGACAAACTACATTTATTTTAGAAGGTGTAGAAATTACAAATTCTGGTAGAGGCTTTAGAGAAGCAGCCGTTAAATGCATTGGTGAAGCAGGCACAAATACATTAAGTTTTTATAATTGTAGTTTTTACAATAATGGCTTAGCCTTAGGTATTTTTTGGCCACAAGCAGTTACCAACAGCAGTTTTTTTTTAATAAACAGTTCTATAGTTAATAATACAAATGGATTGTATGGCCAATTGTCTTTAGCCTCATCAGGGCGTTGGCGCATTTATAATTCTACAATTACTAATACTACCCAAAATGCATTAATTGAAATAGAAGGTAATGGCCAAACGCCTGGCGCAATTACTATTGATGTGCTAAACTCAATTATTTGGGATGTTTCTATGGCAAGCCCAATCCTGTTTCCAACTGCACAAAATATTCAAATGAATGTAGCCTACAGCAATGTAGGTGAAATTAACAACATTGATAACTCGCTTCAACTAAATTTACTAAACGAAACTTTAACCAATATTGATCCTGAATTTACAAGCACTACAACTAATCATTTTCAACTGCAAGATCAAAGCCCTTTAAAAGAAATTGGATATAATACTGGTTTACCTTTTAACGGTCTGTTACCCGATATTGGTGTAAATCAAAAGGTGTTGAGTAAAATAAAAATTGACACCTTAATTACACAACCAACCTGTTTAGGCGATGATGGTTTTTTAGAAATAGTTTCATTGGATGATGCAAAAAGCTTAAATTTTTCTTTAAATGATATTGACTATCAAACAGAAAATACTTTTAGCAATTTACCTATAGGTAACTATACCCTTTTTGTTAAAGCAGAAGGAGCTTGTCAAAAAATACAATTACCATTTATTTTAAAAGAAGTAGAACAAGAGCTACGAAAAGAAAGCGCAACTTTTTGCGACAACGACAGGTATCTTTTGCCAGATGGTAATATTGTTGCCGAGCCAGGCATTTACAATAGTATAGTTAGCAATAGCTTAAATTGTTCTGTAAATATAGAAACAACTTTAACAGCATTAACTACTTACGAAATAACCGAAGAGGTATCAATTTGCGCGGGTGAAATTTATACTTTAATTGATGGTCAGGAAGTAAGTCAATCTGGCAGGTACAATAAAAAATTAGAAACGGTGGAAGGCTGCGATAGTACTTTTATCACTATTTTAACTGTAAATGTATCACCCATTACCCAAAATACTATTAGTTTCTGCGAAAATGCGGTAGCAACTTATACTTTAGAAGATGGGTCTGTTGTTTCTAATGCAGGTACCTATACAGTTGAATTATTAAATAACTTTACCAATTGTATAGATACTTACATTACTACAATTAATTATACAGATGTTATAGAAACTACTCAGGATGTTTCAATTTGTGAAGGACAAACTTATGTACTGCCAGATGGTAGAGAAGTTTCAGCTTTAGATACCTACCAAAGTAACTTTCAATCGGTACAAGGTTGTGATAGTGTAATTTTTACTAATCTCACCTTTGATAATTCGGTTACCATAGTTAATGAAGATATAAATATATGCGAAGGAGAAAGCCATACCCTGCCCGATGGAAGAATTGTTACAGAACAAAACACTTATATAACCGAATTTATAATGGATGGATGTCCACAAAGAGTGATAACCAAGCTAACAGTTAACTTTACCGATCTTATAAATACCTGGATTTTTATTTGCAAAGGAGAAAGCTTTGAGCTGCCCGACGGAAGAATAGTAATGGAAGAAGGAACTTACCCAAGTTATTTTAATACTATTTTTGGTTGCGACAGTACCGTAAATATAATTCTTGATGTAAGAACACCATTGGTAGAAGATGAAATAAATATTTGTATTGGAGAAACCTATACTTTAGAAAATGAAACAATAGTTTCGGCAACAGGAAATTACAATTTTGAACTAATAAGTGAAACAGGTTGTATTACCACATATAATACCATTGTAAATGTTAATGAAGTTTATGAGGTATCGCAAAACATTATTATTTGTAATGATAATACTTATACTTTGCCAGATGGAGTGGTGGCAAATGAAACCGGAGTTTATGAAAGCCTGCTTCTATCGGCAGAAGGTTGCGACAGTATTGTAACCACCAATTTAAATATCAATTCTACTCAAATTATTGAAGAAGAAAAAAGTATTTGTGAAGGGGATACCTATACTTTGGAAGACGGAAATATTGTTTCTGAAGCAGGCACTTACGCTTTTGAATTGGTTGACGTGACAACGGGTTGTTCTGCGCCTTACAGCATAACAATAAGTATTAATGAGGCAATTGAAACCACACAGGAAGTGTCAATTTGTGCAGGAGACACCTATTTATTGCCTGATGGATTGCAGGTAGCAGAAGAAAATACCTACCAAAGTATTTTGCAAACGGTACAAGGTTGCGATAGTATAATTACTACCAATTTAGCATTTGCACCAATACCGTTTATTGAAGAAACAATAAACATTTGTACTGGTACAAGTTACACTTTAGCCGATGGAACAGTTGTATCACAAGCAGATACTTATTTGTTTGATGCGGTTGACCAACAAACTGGTTGCATCTCATCTTACAGTACTACAATAATAATAGATGATGAATTAATGACTTTTGTAGATGCTTTTGTTTGTAAAGGCCAAACTTACATACTGCCCGATGGTTTGGAAGTATTACAAGAAAATGTTTTTGAGAGCTATGAAAGTATTATACAGCCCGCCGAAGGTTGTAACAGTATTATAACTACTAATTTAACAGTTGTTTCAATATTAACTGTTGAAGAAGCAATAAATATTTGTAAAGGCCAAACCTATATATTGCCCAATGGAATGGAAGTTGCAGAACCAAACACATACGAAAGTAAATTACAATCGGTTCAAGGCTGCGATAGCATTATTAATACCATTTTAACGGTTAGCCCACCTTTGGTAATTCAAAAAGAAATAAATATTTGTAGTGGCGCTACCTACACTTTAGAAGATGGCTTAGAAGTAGCCGATGCAGGAATTTATTTTGCAGAACTACAAGATGAAACAACTGGCTGCATTACAACCCATCAAACAAATATAAGCTTAATTAATAAGGTGGAAACTACTGAAAATGCCACCGTATGTGAAGGCGAAACTTATACGCTACCAGATGGAAAAGAAACTATTATGGCTGGTACGTATGAAAGTATTTTACAAACGGTAAATGGTTGCGATAGTATTGTAAAGATAAATTTAACTACAACATCAATAAATATAAGCTTGCCAGTTGAACTTAGTTTTATAACTGGTGGAGTGGAGTTGGTAAACAGCATTCAGTCGCAAAATGAAGTTGAATATTTATGGTCGCCTGCCGAGGGTTTAAGTTGTACAGATTGCGCTCAACCAATTGCCAACCCTACAGAAACAACAACTTACGTTTTACAAGTTACAGATGCAATGGGTGGTTGTACAGCAGAAGCTACTGTTGAAGTAATACCCATAAAAGGAGAACCAATAGTACCAAATGCCTTTAGCCCAAATGATGATGGCATTAACGATTATTTAATTCCATTTAACATAGAAGGTGATACCGATTTTTTGTTTGTTATTTATAACCGCTATGGTAAAAAAGTATTTGAAACACAAAACGTAACCCAGCCTTGGCTTGGTTTTTATAACAATGAAAAACAAGCAATTGGCGTTTATGTATGGTTTCTACAATACCAACTACCAGAAGGCGCAACAAAACAACTGAAAGGCAACGTTACTTTAGTTAGATAATTTTTTTTTGAGTTTCGTGGTTAAACCATCAATAAACAACTGAAAGCTTTTTTGCTGCTTTGCGTATTTTAGAAGTTCTTTTTTCTTTAAGAAGGGTTTTGAAATTTTACTGCCGCAACAGTTTCTCTACCGCTAATAACTTACCGCCATCATACACTTGCATAAAATAAATACCTGCTGGCCAAGCTTGGGTGTTTAGGCTTAATTGTTTGCTAAGGTTTTTGGTAGTAAAAAGCTGGCCTGCTGTATTGTAAAATTTTAGTTGTAAAGGTTTGCTGTTAATGGTTTGTAGCTTTAGGTGGCTGCCGAAGGGATTACCCAGTATTTCTACAATATTAAAATTGTTAAGCTCATTTTCTGGAACATCAATAAGTAAACCGCTGGCAATTGCGTAGTCTTCTATACTATTATAGCACACCTCTTGTACTGTACCACAACCTTCACTATCTGTTTTAAACAGCCAAAGAAAGGAACCAGTTGCTGTTTCAGTTCGTCCGCTAATTGTGCCCATAAATATTAAATCACCATTTTCATCGGCTACCACATCATCTAAATGATGAAGAAAAGTGGTATCGTGGTCATATATATGCTCCCATAATAAGTTGCCCTGCAAGTCATAAGCACTAGCACAGGCATTTATTGGGCCTTTTGTAAACTCATTGTTATCCAGTATTGTACCGGCTATAACAATTTGGTCATTACTAATGTCAATACAACGGTAATGCAAAGCGTACTTACTGGAGTTAAGTAAATATTTATCCCAAACAATATTTAAATCTTTGTCTATCTCGGCTAAATAAGTAGTTTCGTAAGTAATATATGTTTCACTAGTACTGTGTAAAAAAAATAATTTGTCTTTATAGGCCTCTATTTTATCAATACCGTAGACACCTGTAACTTTGCGGGGTACACTTTTAAGTATATTGCCAGCTGTATCTAATTTGGCTAAATGGGTTATTCTAAATTCATCTTTATAGGTAATGTATAAATTATTGTTAAACGATTCTATTGAGAATATATAATCTTTTTTAGTGTTTTCATAAGTTTTTTCCCATATTAAGTTACCAGCTGTATCAATTTTCATCAATAGCATATTTGTTTTGTTAGATACTCCTTCAGGGTCTACATAACACCTGCCTCCCGAATATATGTAACCATCTTTGTGCAATACTGAGCTAGATATTGATGCTCCGTAATCGTGTTCATAGATTTGAGTATTTAATATTGTTCTTGTATTTAAATGATATTTCAAAAAAATTGGCTCTGTTGAAGAAATTATTAAAATAATCGTTTTGTCACTTAATAAAATATTATTACCGATTTGTGCAATTGAGTGTAAAATGTCATCTCCAGAAGGAAATTCAATAAAATGATCTTGAACAATTCCATCAATATCGTTTACTTCTCTTAACAAAAAACCATATCCACTACTATTCGAGCCTATACCAACGGTTAAATAATTCCCATTAGGTAGTAAGTGTAGGTAGTCATGAAATTCTGAGTTTTTGCCATAACTATAGAAGTTATCAAAATAGTTTTGGCTAAAAATCATCTTGCTGCCAAAAAGCAGCAATAGGACAATGATAATTTGTTTAATCATTAACAGTTTTGTTTTGCTATATTTATTGATGTTTTCATCTGTTACATTTAGTATTTAGAACTCTTGAATTAAAGCCCCAAATTAATACTTCCAGCTCTTATCTTTGTAAAACAAAAATACAATATTTTAAACAAAGCCACTTCCATTGCGTCATTCTGAGATTTATGGAGCTTGCGGAATAAATGCTCAGAATCTCTTTAACGGTAAGTAAAATGCTGTTTTAATAAACGGCAGATTCTGAACCTCAAATTTCCGTAAACTCCAATTTGATTTCAGAATGACGTGTTTTTTAAAGGCATTTTTGTTTTATTACTGTTTTACTAATTTTTTAACACCCAATAATTCATCTTCATCATACACTTGCATAAAATAAATACCAGCGGGCCAGTTTTGGGTGTTGAGGCTTAATTGATGGTTTATGTTTTGGGTAGCAATTAATTGGCCTGCGGTATTGTAAAATTTTAGTTGTAAAGGTTTGCTGTTAATGGTTTGTAGCTTTAGGTTACTGCCGAAGGGATTGCCCAGTATTTCTACAATGTTTGAGTTTTGAAATTGCGGCTCAATAATGCTAACTATTGTATCGGCTGCAAAGTAATCATCTAAAGTATAGTAACAAGTTTCTTGCACGCTGCCACAGCCGAGGCTGTCGGTGCGGAAAAGCCAGAGGTTTTGGTTGTATCCTCCATCAAACAAGCCAGATAAAGTACCCATAAAAATAAAATCACCATTAGGCAAAGCGACAACATCATCTATATAATGTGTAAAATAAGGATCATAAATAAAACGTTGCTCCCAGTTTAAATGACCATCTAAACTCCAGCTGGTAGCGTAACCCCAAATTCTATGATTGGTATACCGGGAGGTATTAAATGAACCATTAATAATAATTTGATTGTTTAAAATACTTAGCCTCCTTGATCCCAGATCATATTTACTGGAACTGGCTATCAAAGTATCCCAAACTATATTGAAATTACTATCCATTTTACTTAAATAGGTGGTTTCTTCATCAACCAGATTTTCCTCTGAATTGGTGGTGAAGTAAATTGCATCATCTACAACTTTTAAACGCGTTACACCTATGGAGCCGAACTCAAACAATTTTTCAAACTCGACTATATTGCCGCTAGCATCTATTTTTGAAATGTAAACATCGAAATTTTTATTTGTTTCGTTTGTTCTGCCACTGCAAATTAAATTATTGTTATGGCTTTCCATATCAGTTATATCACTATTCTCTCCATAGTTGTATTCTTTTTCCCATATAACATTTCCAGCCTCATCCATCTTCATTAAAAACATATTATATTTGGTATATTGTCTATTTTTATAAATTACTCCTGCTATATAAAAATGACCATCAGTATGCAAATGAGCGGTGTAAGCGTGACTCCCATAAAAGGAATTATAAATTTGAAAGTCAATCACTTCTTTTTGCCTTAGATTATATTTTAAAAAGAAAGGAGCTGTATCAACGTTTATGTTCGCAACATTTGCAAACACATACAATAAACTGTCTTCAACTAAAAATAAATTTTCGTTACCACCCAAGTAGTAACCTAATGAATCGGTTTCATCTCTATAAAACTCTTGCCAGGCTATATTGCCTTTTTCTCTGATGTGTCTTATTATAATACCAGTTTGGGTTGCTGTCTGTTCAACCTTAATATTACTCAAAACCAAAAAGCCATCTTTGTATGGTAGTAGACCGCTTGCAAACTCACCTTTGTTTTTATAGTTATAAATATTATTGGTAATGGTTTGGCAAAAAATTCTATTGGTGCCGAGAGACACCAATAGAATTAGTATAATTTTTTTTATCATTTACCTGATAATTAACAGTTTTGCTCTACCCTGTTTATTGTTATTTTCATCAGTTACATTTATAATGTAAGCTCCTTCTTCTAAATCCATAATTGAAAATTTTAATATCTTTTGGTAAGGTAAGTCTATTTTTTTGATAAATTTACCTGCATGATCGAATATATTAATTTTGATTATAGCGGCAGTATCATATATATCTCCTAAGTTTATATTTACAACTTCACTTGAAGGGTTTGGCCACAAATCCAACATATTTGATATATCATTTCCAATTGTATTTATTGTTGCGGTTGACTTCTTTAAATTTTCGTCTGGTATTTTGGGTATATCAATTGGCAAACTACTTTCATTATAAATTGCTAAAGCATTTCTGGCTAATATACCTTCTATGTTTAAATCACCTTCTATTTCTTTCAACAGTGAAATTTCATCTGGCCTTAATTCGTTTAAATTTCTTTTTTCCTCTTTTAACTTAATTTTCAATTCTTCTAACAAAATATAGTTAACATTGTTGACATCACTTTTAAAATCACTTAATATATTTTTGGCATATTGGTTTTGACCGGTTTCTATACAGTATTCAATTGCCTTTTTACTAAACCATTTTTTATTTTCTACTGTATTTTTTGATAAAGTTACTAAAGCCTCAGCTATATATTGTTTAATGTCGCTGCCACTTCGGCAAGGTATACCTCCACCGCCAATATCTGGGCCAACTAAAATAGGACCTTGCCATAAAATTTTCTGTGCCCTGGTGTTTCTTTTTACTTCGAATTCTTTTTCTAAACGCAAAGAAAGACCATTTGTTTGATCTAGCAATTGCTGAAACTGCTTGCTGTATTGCCGTTTTAAAAAATTAGCAGTAAAAACAGGTAAAGCACTTAAATGGTCTTGTATTACTGATCTAACTTCTGTTTCTAGTGGTGCATTATCAATTAATATATTTAAAATGTCAACCGGAGGAAGGCTGCCCAATTTTTGAGCTACCGCTTTTAACTCGTTATTAGATAAGTAAACATCATATTGCTCAATTATGCTTTTAATTTTGCTGATATCTGTAGCAGCTTCAATAAAAGCACTTTCCTCTTTACGATTATACTTGGTTAATAAAGCTTTATCTTGCTCAATATATTTGTTAAGTTCTAATGCTTTATCCAAATTCTTACCAACTCTTGCACAATCACAGCAAACATTTTCGCTATGAGGATCATTTTCATCAGTTTCAACTACTTCATTAGTAAAGTCACAGGTTTTAGTACCAAAACTGCAAGAATTATTAGGAATCATAATATTTCCGGGTAAGTTGCCACTTGGCCTTTCACCAGGGTAATAATTGTATTGAAAATTGCCATGAAATGAGCTGGCAAATTGTGTATGGGCAGTACTTAAAATATTACCGGTTGGATAGGTTTCCGGTCGATCAGAAATTCGGTCTTCAATTGGTAAACAGCTACCTTGCATTGGTGCAATAACATCATCGGTAGCCCCTGTATTACCCATTGTAAAAATGCCTGTTGCAGAGTTACCAAAAAAAGTGTTGCACAATATTTGTGCACTTGGGTTAGTAAAATGCGCAAAAATATCTGCAGTTTGCTGAGATAGAAAATCGTTGTTTTGTATATAATTAGTTGTATTATCATCGCTATTTTCTATACGAACTGAACTAAGTAAGTTTGAATTTGAAAATCCACCTGTAAAATCATTATTTGATATAATGTAGTCTGAACAACCATCTAAAAAAACAGCAACATAAGCACTATAATCCTGTCTTTCTAAAGGCACATCAAACACATTCTCGTTAGTTATATGAATGGCAAAGTCTGATGTTTCACCATCATAAGTTTCAATATCCGAAACATCTTGGTTGTACCCGCTTATATGTACACTTGCATCGTTGCCACTAAAAGTATTGTTACTTATAAAGATTTGTTTGGCTTGGTCAGTCATACTTGATCCTATTGCTTCTATACCTTTATCGAAGTTTTTAACTTCACTATCCATCAACGCAAAAGTGGATTCTTCAACCCTCATTGCTAATTTACCAGATATTTTAGTCGCTTGATTATCAAAAGTGGATAGACTAATTCTAACACCCGAAACCTCTTTTAAAAATACCTGGAAGTCAGGATCGTGATTATATTGTCCACTGCGTGGATTCGGATTATGTGTAAAATTGGCACTGTGAAATGCATCGTCTATAGTAAAACGGGCATTGTTAATTTTTGAAGCCGTTGTTGCAGTTATATCATCTCCACCAAACAATACCACACCACAAATATTATTGTAAAATTCCGCATTGTCAATTATTACAATACCGTGTCTATTACTATGGTCAGGGCCTTGGTTATCCGTTCCATAATTATCTACCTTCATGGTTTTTACGGCATTGCTTGCATTTTGAATACTAGCGTTATTTTTGATAAACACTACACCGTGGTCTGGGTAATTTCCATTTTCGGTAACTGTTACTGGATGTGGTTTATTTGAATCACCATGGACTTGTATACCTTCCCAAAATATTTGATCGCAAACTGTGGTTAAGATAGCTCCATCAATAATTAGTTTGGCACCTTTTTCTACTACTATTCTGGCATTTTCAGTAAATGTATGATTACCTGTAAATGTTACAGTAGTGTTATTAGTTATTATGTAACCTTTAGAAGGAACTGATTGCGTGTGGGATTGGCTAGTGTTAAAAGTTTCAATTGAGGATCCACTAATGGGGCTTTCCCCAGCATCTATGTTAACTGTTCTATGATTTACATTATTTGAATAATCTGACTCTAAAATTTCACCAGTATGATTTACCTCCAAAACTAATTGATACTCACCTTCACAAATCTTTGGCCCAATATCTATAAATTGTTCACTTAAATCTTCTCGATAAAGATCCCAGCCACCGACTGATAAACCTGCATATAAATTTCCAGTATTAGAAGACGGAGTGCTGTTTGGTACAAATACATCATTTGGTCCCATTGACACATATTCACCATCTAAATCAGTTTTACTATCCCATTCTATTGCATCTCCATTTCCACCTAGTCTGCCATTCTTCTTTGGATTATGGTTTGGATTTGGAAATTGATACTCATAAAAATTACAACCAGGATACTGGCAACAAATACCTGGCCCATTACCATTATTACCTCCACCGCAGGTTGCAATATCATACAAATTAAAGTGCTGTTTAGCACCTTCAACTGCAATAGGCCATTCTCTAATCTCTGAAATATTGGTAGTATTAGCATTGGTATTCGGTATTCTTAAAGAAGCAATACCCAAATTTTGGTAATGATAATGTAGGTGATCTCCACTATAGTCATATATTATATCACCAACTTCTACTACGGATTGAGAAATTTCTTGTCCGATATTATTTCCTGTTCCACTTTTTTCATAAATAATTTGTCTTACACTTGCTGTGGCAGTGCTTCCATTAACACATTCTAAAACTCCACCACCTGTGACATTCATATCGCTCACATTTGCTACTTGTCCATCACACTTAAATATATCTCCAATACGTAACTCTAAAGGTCCTGCTCCTTGATTTGCCAAGCCAAAAGGATATCTTAAAAGCCAAGAATCCCCAGCTTCATTTGCTTCTGTATAAATCTTAGAATCATCGAACAAATACCATTGTATTGGGTTTAAGTCCGGTAGTAATTGACAATTTTGTTGATTTGAATTTGTGTTTGGGTTGCAATGACATTCTCCAATATCTAATAGTGTACAATCGGCGTCTAACAATTGTATTTGAGAATATATAGCTGTATTAGATGAAACTAAAACAAGTAAAACCAGCAGGTTAAATTGCTTTCCAAGAAATTGCCGTAGGTTGCCGTAGGTTGCTGTAGGCTGCCTTAAAGTAAGGTTGATTTTTCTGAAATTCATGTTTAATAAATTTTAAAAGTTATGAAATAAATTGCTTGTGCAACATCAATCTCAATTAACCTATTAACTGCTTACGGGTAATTACCTAAAAATAAGTTAGCTAAACGCTTTGTTTTCCTTTGGTTTTATTAAGCAAGGCTCGTATGTGCTCATTTAAATAAGTACAAGTATTTGGTTTGTAGGTTAAACTTAATATAAAACAAATATAAATCATTATTTCTACAGTTAGTTATAAGCACCTAAAATAATACACTTTTTAACTTATTTAAAAATACTTCCTGTCGCCAATTTATCTTTTGCCATAGTCAATTATTCCAATTCATTTCTTTAAAAATACTTTATTTAAATCTGTTCAAAATTTAAAAGTAATTCACCTGAAAATTTTACAAAGTGAAATCCAGCTCTAAAGCGGCTAATTTTATTAATCATAAATAGTGTTTGCAAGTTAAATAAATTAAAACAATTGCTCATTCTTATCTAAACTTCTTAAAAAAAACATTACAAATCTTATATTTGTAGACTGAACTTATTATATCATGATTAATTTTTTAAGATTTCTTTTTACAACGCTTATGCTTTGCCTCGGTTTAATGCTTTTTGCACAAACGAGTAAGGAAGAAAAGGAAAGTAAAACCACCCCTTACCAGTTTAACGAAAATCGTTTTAAGCAATTAGGTCAAGAGTTACCAACGCCTAATGTTTATAGAAGTGCTTCTGGTGCGCCAGGGCATTTGTATTGGCAACAAAAAGTTGATTATGTAATGGACATCACCCTTGATGATGCCACTCAACGGGTATATGGAACTGAAGAAATTACTTACACCAATAATTCGCCCGACGAGCTGAGTTATTTGTGGATTCAGTTAGATCAAAATATGCGTGCGCCCGATTCTGATACTTATAAAGTAGGCACTAACGCAATTAGCGATGGTATGCCTTCATTTGAATTTTTTAGAATGTTTAATGATTTTGAAGGTGGTTTTAACATTGAGTACATAAAAGATGGCGAAGGAAATGATGCCGTTGCTACTTATAACAAAACAATGTTGCGTATTGATTTACCACAACCATTAAAAACGGGGGAAAGCACAAGATTAAATATAAAATGGTGGTATAATATTAACGATCGTATGGAAATTGGCGGTCGTAGTGGTTATGAATATTTTGAAAAAGATGAAAACTACCTATATACTATTGCACAGTTTTTTCCACGTATGGCCGTTTATAGTGATGTAGAAGGCTGGCAAAATAAACAGTTTTTAGGGCGTGGTGAGTTTGCGCTACCTTTTGGTGATTATGATGTAAAAATTACTACAGCTGCCGATTTGGTAGTTGGTGGAACTGGCCTTATTCAAAATATGGAAGAGGTATTAACTGCTGAGCAAATTGAACGCTATGATTCTTCAAAAGTGGCCATTCAACCGGTAATGATTATTACTGAAGAGGAAGCCATCGAAAACGAAAAAAGCCGTAGTACAGAAACTAAAACTTGGCACTTTAAAGCAGAAAATGTGCGTGACTTTGGTTTTGCAGCATCTCGTAAATTTATTTGGGATGCACAAGGTGTACCTTTTGACGATAGAACGGTCATGGCAATGAGTCTTTATCCAAAAGAAGGTAATCCATTGTGGGAAAAATATAGTACCAAAGCTGTTGTGCTTACTTTAGAGGTTTATTCTCGACATACTTTCGATTATCCTTACCCGGTGGCTTACAGCGTACACGCCGATAGAATTGGTATGGAGTACCCAATGATTTGCTTTAACTTTGGCCGACCAGATGAAGATGGAGAATACAGCGATCGTACCAAATATGGTATGATTGGCGTTATTATTCACGAAGTTGGGCATAACTATTTTCCGATGATTGTAAATAGTGATGAACGCCAATGGACTTGGATGGATGAAGGCTTGAACACCTTTTTACAGTATATGACTGAAAAAGAATGGGAAGACGAAACAGAAAAACCGTTCCCCTCACGTAGAGGGCCAGCCGATAAAATTGTTCGTTATATGAAAGGTGATAAAAGCAATATTTCGCCTATTATGAGTAACTCAGAAAGTATATGGCAGTTTGGAAACAATGCTTATGGCAAGCCAGCTACTGCTTTAAATATTTTACGTGAAACAGTTATGGAGCCAGAGTTGTTTGATTACGCCTTTAAAACTTATGCCAACCGTTGGATGTTTAAGCACCCAAGCCCTGCCGATTTTTTTAGAACAATGGAAGATGCCTCTGCTGTAGATTTAGATTGGTTTTGGAGAGGTTGGTTTTACAGCAACAATCATGTAGATATTGATTTGGAAGATGTAAAAGAATACCAGTTAAAATTTGATCCTCCGGCAGAAGAGGAAGCTTCTATAAGAGATGCTTTTGAAAATGATGCTGCCGAAAACGAGAAGTCAGCATCAAACAAAAAGAAGAAGAAGAAAAGAAAGAAGAAAAAAAGCAAAAAAAATAAAGCCCCACAAATGGAAGACTTAATGGAGCAGCTAAAAAGTGCTACCACATTTGATCCAATAAAACAAGTAAGTTTATGGAATGAAAAACCTGCTGAAGCTTATAAAGAAAGTATGGAAAAATTAAGCGATCGTAAAAAAACCTTATTGAATGAAGATGGGTATTACTACGAACTTACTTTACATAACAAAGGTGGTTTACCAATGCCCGTTATTTTAGAGTTTGTATATGAAGATGAAAGTACCGAAATAATGAAATTACCGGCCGAGCTTTGGAAATTAGAAGATAGTGTAAGCAAAGTTTTTATTACCGATAAAAAGGTTACGCAAGTAATATTAGATCCTAAAAAAGAAACTGCCGATGTTGACAAAAGTAATAATTATTGGCCTAAAGATATTGTGCCAGAGCAATTTCAAAAACCAAAGGAATAATTTAAATTAATCTTTCATATTTATTAAAAGCAACTCCAAAGGCCATACTTTATAATATTGCTTTTGGAGTTTTTTTATGTTTGAAAAATAAAAACTGTTATAAAAAGTTATTGATATACTTTCACTAATTTTAAAACCAATTGATAAAATCTAAACTTAACATATTTCTCTTTTTTATTCCGTTTTTCTTTTTAGGATGCTTGAGCGATGCCGTGGCTCAAATAGGTGGAAGACATATTTATGAATTTTTAGAAGCACCCACTTCCGCAAGAATTACTGCGCTCGGCGGTTTACAAATTGCCTTGCCCGATGATGACATTGCTATGGGTTACCAAAACCCCGCTTTGTACGATAGCTTAATGCATAAAAAAGTGCAGTTAGGGCATCAGTTATTTTTCGCAGGCATTAGCAACGGTTATGTGGCTACTGCATTTCAGTTGCAACCTAAATTAGTGGTAAGTGCTGGTTTACAATACATTACTTATGGCCAATTTCAGCAAACAGATGTTGCTGGTAATAATTTAGGTGCGTTTAGCGGTAGCGAATTTGCGCTTAACGCAGGCGCATCTTATAAAATAAAACCTAAAATAAAAGTTGGTGCTAACCTAAAGTTAATTGGCTCCTATCTGTATCAATATCAATCGTATGGTGTTGGGGTAGATGTTGGTGTTGCTTATACTGATACCGCTAAAAATTTTACCGCAGGTTTAGTCGTAAAAAATGCTGGACTGCAATTGGTAAAGTATAATGACGACCGCGAGTCGTTACCTTTCGATCTGCAAATTGGTTTAAGCAAACGCCTAAAATATGTTCCGTTTCGGTTTGGTGTAACGCTTCATCATTTACACCAATGGAATATTCGTTATGATGATCCGGCTTTAGAAGACAGTACACCATTTTTAAACCCTGACGAAGTACCTAAAGAGAAAAAATTTTTTGTAGACAAACTGTTTAGACACGTAAATTTAAGTGGGGAGTTTTATTTAGGTAAAATTATTAACTTCCGCTTTGGTTATAATCATTTAAAAAGAAGAGAATTGCTGTTGTCTCAAATACCAGGCCTAACAGGCTTTTCGGGTGGTGTTAGTATTGAGTTGAAAAGATTAAGCATTAGCTATGGCAAAGCATTTTATACCAGCCCAGCATCAACTAATCACTTTACGTTTGAATATCAGTTGAAATAACGGGCTTCTCATCATAAAAGTAGAAATACAATTCTTATCTATTGAGGTGAAGCATTAAAACTTATTGAACGCATCAATCCAAAACCAGTAGTTAATAAAGCAATAGCAATTAGGCCCCACCAGAAATAATTGGTTTTATTAACTAGTGCTTGTTGATTACCAGAAACAATCAAGCCGGCCCAATACCGTGGATGTGTTTGTGACAAAGAGGCATTATCTAAAAAATGTAGTTTAGCTTCTTGAAGCGCAATAGATTTTGCTTTGCCCTGTTTTAAATTTTTAAAAAATTGGTTTACAATAGTTGCAGTTGATTGATCGACAATACTCCACAAACTCATTACTAAGCTGGAAGCACCTGCATAAGTAAATGCTCTGGATAAACTCATCACGCCTTCGCCACTTTGTAGTTGTCCGCTACCAGTATTGCACGCACCTAATACCGCAATATCTGCATTTAATTTCATATTATACAAAGTTGCAGCACGTAATTCTGCACTTAAACTATCCTTAGTTTGGCTAAACAATAATTTTGTTTCCATTGGCTTTTCATCGTTAAGCAATACATGCATTGCCAACTGTAAAACATTAAATTGAGGTGCAGATTTTTCAAATTGAGGTCGGCTTGCTTGATTTCCAATAAAAGGCTTACCCTTAAACAAATCCGCATTTTCTTTAATACTTTGTTTAGCAAAAGGTAGTTTAAATTGGCCGGAGGCTACACCATATTCTGGTGCAAAACCGACATAAGTAATTTTATCTTTCGTTGTAAGTTCATCCTGTTGTTGTTCTAACCATAAAGCAGCGGAATAACTATAACCAATAGCTTTTTCTTTTATTAAATAAGAGAGCGTTTTATAATTGATTGTTGCGCTTGTATCTTGCCGTGTCAATAATACACCAAAAGGAATATAATTTAAAACGCCATCTGGAATGATTAGCAAGATTGTGATATTATCTGATAAATTAGCCAATACCTCTTTCAATAACCATTTGTGTATTTGTGATGCACTTTGCACAAACAAAGCATCTAATGTAATACTTTGAGTAGTATCTTTTAAGGTTAAAGATTGGCGAAAGTTTTCGACAGTCTGTTCCCAAATTTTTGGCTTATTGACTTTATATAATTTGGATCGCTCTTTTTGAACTGATAAAATATAAATGGCACTATCGCCCACAAAATACTCCAACAAAGCAGTTTTATCATCTAAAGTGTTTTGAACATCAGTCAACTGCGTTTGATTTTGTTGGTATTTTAAGCGGTAATAGTTAGGATAATTATTTTCTAAATGATTGATGAGTTGACTGTATTGCTGTTTCTCTTTAAAGAGGCTTTTTTCTAATCGTTTTATTTCTAGTGTATCTTCATATTCAATAGCCTCGTTTAATTGTTTATTATGATAAGTAAGTACAATTTTTAAATCTTTTTCTTGCTCCAACAAACTATCGGGTAAATTTGCAAATTGTAAGGCATCGGCTTCGTTCATTGATTGTAGTAAAACGGTTGCCTTATTTTTTTCCATAAAGCGAAAAGCGGCTTCTGCATCAAAATCTTTTAATATTTGTTTTTCATAAGCTACTTCTAAAGCTTGTTCTAAATATTCTAAAATATTTTTTGCTTGTAATAAGCGAGAGTTTTCTGTGGAAATATCTTGTTGTAGTTTGTTGTGGAAATCTATTAAGGTTTGGTAGGTTTGGTGAGCGAGGTTTAAATATTTTGGGTTTTTGTTTTGTTGGTAGTATTGGTAAGATGCTTTAGCTTTAAGGCTGAGTACTTCAATCATATCTGGTGTGGAATAGACGAACAATAAAGTATCTTTTGTGGTTGGGTTTTCAAAAATGTTTTCTGTTCTAAAGTTGTTGGTTAAGTGAATTAATGCTTTTTGATAATAAGCCAGAGCTTTATCATATTGTGCTAAGTATGTATAATTATCACCAAGATTTTGATAAGGTATTGCATATTTAAAATGATATTTTTCATTGAAAAACGCTTTTAAAATAATTAAAGATTTATTTAGTTCTTTAATTGATAAGTTGTGTTTTTTTTCTTTTAGATATACCTGCCCAATGTTATTGATTATATCTGCTCGGCTTTCTAAGTCATTTACAGCTAAATAGTTTAAGGCTTTTTTGTAAGATTGCAATTCTTTATTTAGGTTTCCAGAATACTCATAAGCAACACCAAGGTTATTTAAAGAGTTTACAATGGCTTGTCGATTATTATTTGCTAGCCCGTACTTTAAAGTTTCTTCAAAATATTTTATTGATTTTATAGCGTTTGAGCTATCTTTAGATAATAATAACATATTAGAATAGAGTATCAATGCTGCATTTTTTTCACTTGCTTTTGCTTGTATTTTAGTTGCCTCAAAAGCTGCATTAATTGCTGGTTCTGTATCGCCTAAATACGAATAACTATAAGCCATTCTTTTTAAAATTGATATAGAGTCTTTAGGAGATTTATTTCCTTCTGTATGGTAAGCTTTTTTTAAATATTTACTTGCTAATTTGTGCCTTTTCAATATACTATAGCTTACCGCCAAGTTTCTGTAAGACTTCCATAAAAGGCCATCATCGTATTTGCTTCTTAATTCTATAGCTTTTTCATTCCATTTTATAGCATTTGCATAATCTTTGGTACTATAAAAATATTTTAAAGCTATTTGGTGGCAACAACAAGCCAGTAGGATGGTGTCTTTTACCAAGTTCATTCCTTCAATCAACTCATCAAACTTAACTGTATCTCTATACTTAGTTTTTTTACATACTACTTTATCACCTTCAAGCGCAACTGTACCTGGTAGGTTGTTTGCAGAAAGAACACATATACTACTTAAAATGAATGCCTTTATTAAAATTATATTTTTTAACCTGATCTTTATTTAATAATTAATTAAGTTCGAATATATAAAGTATTAACAGAACTCAAAAATAAAACTTGAGTTTATTTGTAACTATTCAGAAGTCAGACCATTTCATTTTAAGATGTAAGACGTTAGACATAATTGAGGCGAAAAAGAGTGTTTTTGACCTCACTCAGCTGAATTTATTTGACGTTTGACAACGAAGCGGTCTGACTTCTGACCATTACTAAATAGTTACCTTATATTTTTATTTGGCTTTAAGATTAACTGAATTTGTAACCTTAACCCAATAACCAAAACCACTTTCAAGCTGATGTAAAGTGTTTAAAAAGGGTGGCCCATTGGGATTATACCTAACAGTTCCATCATCAAAACCGATCACCATTTCCAGGTTTCCATTATTAATTAAATCGGCAAAATAAACAGCTGGTGTTTGTACTGAATCTTGTGGAAAAGTTATCAAATTCCAACCCACTTCTAATGGTTTCCTAAAAGTTTCCTCTATGCTGAAACCGTATACTTTTAAAGTATCGGCATTTTGAACCTTTACCCAATAGCCACAACCATTTTCAAGCCGTTTTAAGGTGTTTAAAAAAGGTGGCCCTTTGGGGTTATACCTAACTGTACCTCCATCAAAACCGATAACAATATCTAAACTGTCTGCTTGTAAGTCGCTAAATACATTGGCTACTGATTTGTCAAGTGGACTAACATCAAAAGAGATCAAATTCCAGCCGGGGTTGAGGTTTATACAAATTGAATCATCAGCAAATACTTGTTCAATTGTTACCTCTAAATATTTACCCGTGATGGTTTTAGTTGATAAGTCGCTTTTATAAATTAGACGATTTGCTTCAAAATCAGCCCAAACGGCATCTAATGAGCGCGATTTATCTAAACCTATTTCATGAGCCAACTCTTTTGAAACTATAAAAGTAGCTACTGAAGTACCCGTGGCCTGCCTTAAAGCGCCTTCAGCTTTGCTTAAAATATCTTCTCCATAAGCAGCAATAGTAACTGCCTCATTACCATAATTAGAAAAACTGCTGTAGTTAGCTTGGGCATCAATAGAGCCAACTGAAATTACGTTGTCATGCTCTGTAGAAAAATAAGCTGGGTACTGTTTTTTTTCATTAATATCTACACTATCGTTACCAGCAGAAGTTACAATAAAAATGCCCTTAGCTTTGGCTTCTTCAATAACATCTTCAAATATTTCAAAAGGCTTTGTGCCATAATACCCGGCACTTATGTTAATTACATCGCTACCATTGTCAATAGCGTGGTAAATGCCACAAATTAAATTGAATAAAGTTGCCTGCTCTTCATCAAATATTTTAAGTGGCATTACTTTTAATTTGTCTCCTGTAGCAAAATCTTTGGTTATCATATTAAAACCATAAGTGCCATGCCAGCCTGCATCTATATAATCTTCACTAAGTGCATTTTCACAATAGGGTATTACTGGTTCTCTTAAAAAAACACTATCAGTTCCTCTGTAACCAGTATCTAAAACTACAACCTCTAAAGTATCTTCACAAGCACCTTCACAGTTGGTAGAAACCTTGTAACTGTTTGCGCCATTGCTTACTACACCTAAATCAATTTTGTAATTAAAGCCGCCACCATCAATATCTATGCTATCTAATATTACAATGGCCTTACCTACTTTGTTCAATTGCAACACAAAGTCAAACTGGTCGGCCGCATCTTCAAATTCGTATAAATATAGTTCGCGGTTGCAATTGCAAGAATCCACTATTGCTAATTCATTATTATAACGTGCAAATATTGAATTTTCTGCTTCCAGCTTACCTTCTGCATTGGTGTATTGCACTATTACTTGCTTATTTACAATGGGTTCGCTACGGTAGTCAAAACCGTCAGCCGCAACAATAACGGGATCAGAAAAGAAATCGATATCAGAAACACAGGTTTCGGTTACTTGAAGGCTATATAAGCCTGCATCCGAAGGTTTATTAACCATAATATTTAAAATACTATCGGTTGCGCTTGGTATTAATTCATCATTTTGATACCATTGAAAGCTAAGGTTGCTGGGGTCATCACTATTAAATGGAGCAGATAGTTGAAAAGTAGTATTATCATTAATAGATTCAACAGTATTAATTGAAATTGGACCATAGTTGTAGTATTGAGGATCGTAAGTAAAAGTGCCGCCTTGTGAAATGTTAAGGAAGTTTTCTATTTCGGTGCAAGTGAAGTAATTATTTCTCAAATGCAACTCTGTCAAATTGTTCAGGTTACCTAATTCTGCTGGGATATTACCTCTGAGTTGATTGAAACCTAAAATCAACTCTGCTAAATTGCTAAGATTACCTAATTCTGCTGGGATGCTGCCGCTGAGTTGATTGATAGACAAAAACAACCAAGTCAAATTGCTAAGATTTTCCAATTGAGTTGGTATGCTGCCTCTGAGTTTATTGGAATACAAATTCAAGTAGGTCAAATTGCTAAGATTACCCAATTCAGCTGGAATTCTGCCGCCGAGTTGATTGCCATGCAAATTCAAGAGGATCAAATTGCTAAGATTACCCAATTCAGTTGGTATGCTGCCACTAAGTTTATTGTTATACAAATATAATATAGTTAAATTACTAAGATTTTCTAATTCTGTTGGGATCATTCCATCGAATTCATTACCAGCCAGATCCAACTGAATTAAATTGCTAAGATTACCTAATTCAACTGGGATGCTGCCGCTTAGTTGATTGTTTGGTAACCATAAATGGGTCAAATTACTTAGATTACCCAATTCAGATGGGATGCTGCCACTAAGTCGATTTCTATACAATTCCAATCGAGTCAAATTGCTAAGATTTCCCAATTCGGGTGGGATGCTGCCGCTAAGTTCATTGGAGCCCAGATCCAATTCAGTCAAATTGCTAAGATTTCCCAATTCAGTAGGAATGTTGCCGTTGAGTTGATTGCCATCTAATCTCAACAGTATCAAATTACTAAGATTATCCAATTCGGGTGGTATGTTGCCGCTGAGTTGATTGTCACTTAAATCCAATTCTGCCAAATTGCTAAGATTACCCAATTCGGGTGGTATATTATTTGAGTAACTATTTCCAAACAATAGAAGTTTTTCTAAGTTCATAAAATTGCCTATTTCAGATGGTATACTACCCCACATATTGTTATTAGAGAGGTCTAATTCAACAAGGTTGCTAAGTCTTCCAATTTCTGGATGTATAAATCTTCCTAATCCATTGTTCCTTAAAATTAACTTACTCACTCTTCCTTCATTATCTAATTCAACTCCATATAAGTTACTTAAATTGCAATTTAATGGAGGACTGTTTTGGCCTACAAAAGCTTCAAACCATCCTTCATTATTATACCATTGGTAGTCGGTAGTGGTTGCATAAAAAGCCTTCAAGGCAGTCCAATCGTCAATATGGCATTGGGCTTTACTTGGCTGGCAATATAAAATGCTTAGGCTTATTACCATTGCAATTTTTATAAGTGTGCTTTGCATAAAATAATTTTTTGGTTACGTCAATTTAAAAATAATGATCTTTTCTATTTATATAAATCTGTTTTACTAAAGAGAAACACTAAAACAAGCCAGACATTATGCCTTAGCTTGTTATGATGTCAATTTTGGCTTTTCAAAAATCTTTTCAACATAATTTTAGTTGTAAATTCTCTTAAGCCTTTTATTGTCCTTTCTTAATAAAGTGGTCTGTAATCATTTTTTTCCTCACTACAAGTGTATTATTTAAAAACTTTCCCACCCAAAACATTACGTCTTGGGCAGAAAAGTATTTCCAAGCTTTATGCAAATTCTTAGCTTTCTATATTTAGTAAATTATGGCTTTGCATTTTCAAATTCAATATTGATTTTTTCAAGACTATAATCACCTTTAAAAGTGGTTGTTATATCTGCGATTTGATTGTTCCATCTAAATTTTAAGGTTTCCCCTTTGCTTAGGCCTTCTTTAAATGTTGTGGTAGTTAAATCACCATATATTGGTGTTGTCATTAAATAATTACCTTCTATAACTTTTAGGCTTGCAACAACTTCTCCTTCTTGGTTTAAAACATCAACTACTTCATCTGTTGGCAAATTTGTGGTTCCATTAATAAAACTAAATATGTTGGTTTGGTTTTGTACTGTTTTACCAGTAGCTGCTTTTAGATTAACCCAGTAACCAAAGCCGTTTTTCATTAACTTTAAAGTATTTAAAAATACAGGATTGTCTGGATCAAAAGATACTGTTCCATTTTCGAAACCAGTAACAAACATTAATTCATTATTCGAAAGTTCTTGAGAAAAATATTCGGATGGAGTCTGTGAGTCATTTGGTATATAAGCTGTCAAATTCCAGCCACTATTCCAAGGTTTTCTAAAATTTTCGTCAATACATTCACCTTCTACAGTTAATGCAGCATCATTTAACATCTTTACCCAGTAACCTGAACCATCATTTATACTTTCAAGTGTGTTTAAGAAATCTTGTTGATTTGGGTCATAAATAAGTGCATTACTTTCATAACCTGAAATATATTGTAAATTTCCAGAATCAATAAGGTCACTAAAAATTGTGCTTATTTTATGATCTTTTAGAGAGACATCGAAGCTAATCAAATTCCAGCCATTATTAAGGTTTATGGTTTGGGTGCAATTTTGAATGTGTTCTTCTTCAACTTCAGGTATTGGCGTATTTTTTTCACAAGAAGTTAAAAATAAAGTAAATGTGGTAATGGTTAATAAACTGAATAAAACTGATTTTAATTTGTTCATTGTTTTTTAATTTAAATTTTAAGTGCTTACTCTTTTTTTGGCTTTTCAGCAGTTCGCCTGTTTTTTAATTATTAATGAGTGTTCATTTTGGGGCTAACTCATTCTTAGTCTTATTTACTAATAAAAATTCTCTGTTTAGCCAGATCTTGCTTTGTTTATTGATTTCCTCGAAATCAGCAAACCAGTATTTCTTTAATTTCGCTACATATTTTGTTTCGTTCTTTTTGGTTAATAATTTGTTTTCTACTCCTTGGTCGTTGTATTTATTTTTTCTTAGTTGTTTTTTGTAAAAAAGTTTTCACAGTTATAGAAAAGATCAAATGAAAACATCAGAATTGATGATATATCAAGTGATAAATGAATGCTAACTAATAGTTTGCTAATAGATTTATTTTGGAAATGGCAAGCTTAGTCAGTAAATTTATTTGTTTTGCAATAAAACTTTTATATTAGTAGTAAAATGGATAAAGAACAACATTTTGATCAGCGATACATACAAGCATTAAAAGAGCAAGACTCAATACTTTGTCAGAAAATTTATAATGTTTTTTTACCAAAAGTGATTGCGATGATAAAAGCTAAAGGAGGAAATGAGCAAGAAGCTAAAGATGTTTTTCAGCAAGCCATTTTAGCGATTTTGCTACATTTAAAAACAGGTGATATTGTTTTAACCACTTCATTTAGTGCTTATTTAAAGGGTATAGCTTATCATAAATTTATTGATTTATGCAGAAAACATAAAAAACAACTAAGAAATAATAAGGAATTACGACTTAGTGATGAAACATTTATTGAGTCAGCAGAGGTTGAGCAGTTGTTGAAGAAAGAAAAACAACTAAACCTGTTTTGGCAATGTTTTAAAAAGCTATCAGGTGATTGCAAAAGCATTATTAAGGGCAAGTTAGACGGCTTAAATGCACAAGCAATTATGCAACAGCTCAACTTTAAAAAACCTACCAACGCATTTTATCAAAAACGTTTTGATTGTATGCGTAAGTTAAAAGAATTCATCCAACAACATCCAGATTATGCTATGATAAAAGTATAAAATAATTAAAAATGGATTCTGAGATAAAAATAAATATTGGTAAATATATAGATGGCGAATTGCAAGGTGATGCACTTGTTCAATTTAAAAAACTTTTAAATACAGATAAAGCGATACAGCAAGAAGTACACTTTCAACAAGAAGTGATACAATTATTACAAGCAAAAAATGAATTTGGAAACGAAAAAGAGGACTTAGTTTCTTTTTTGAATGGATTGGAACAAAATGTTGATCTTTCAAATAATATTGAAAATGCTGATGATTTAGAAAGTGCATCTAATAATACAATTTCAACACAATCAACAATTCTCAAAAAATTAATTCCTTTTGCTACGTTAGCGGCGGCAGCAGCAATTTTATTAATTATTTGGTCGCCGTGGCAAGCTAATGTTTCAAATACTCAATTTGCTGATTCCTACTTTAAAACCTATGTTTTAGAAACCAATATGGATGATGCAGCTGCTTTAAACACCTATTTCAAAAGCGGGAAATTCGCTTATGATGATGGCGTTTATTTAAATGCCGAAAAACATTTCGAAAATTATTTAGAGATAAAACCAACTGACAACAAAGTATTATTAGCCAAGGGTAATTGCGAGTTTCATTTAGGCAAGTTTGAAGAAGCGATACAAACTTTTCAACAAGTAGTTAGCTCTAAAACGGTTTACATTAATGGTGGTAATTGGTATTTGGCTTTATCTTACCTAAAAAAAGATAGCGTTAAAGAGGCAAAATCAGCATTGCTCCAAATCAATGAACAATCGGAATATGCACAACAGGCAAAGCAATTATTAGAGCAACTTAACGATTAGCTATTCTAATTCTTTTTTGCTAAACCCCAAATTGAGTTAGGTGATGATCTAAATGTTTATAAAACATATTGTTGTATTCATCGGCAGTTAGCGTACCAAAAGAAAAGGACTCTTTACCTTCAAAATGGCTGCGACCTAAATCTTTTGCTTTGTTAATATAATTGATTAGCCGAGTTTTTTCTGCTTCAAAATCTTTTTCGTCTTTTATAATAAACTGCGCCGCAGTACTACCACTTTTTTTGTAAGGCACTTCATTTACCACATTTTTTTTCACAAAAGTTTTTAACAGCCAACGCATTAAGCCGCTTGGTTTTTTATGTAGCTCTTCAAAATCCATTTCATAAGTTACATTGCAATGCGCCAACATTTGGGCAACATTCATTTTACCCCAATGTGGTTTGGTGTTTGGGTTTAGTTGATTTATTCTATCAATAATCTCTGCACTTACAGCATCGCTAAAAATATCTTTCATAAAAAATAAATTTGTTATTGTAAAGATAAGCAATCAATTATAAGTTTCAAATACAAAGTGTTATGTTTAGAAAATGGAAATAAAGCTTAAAAACAATTGGAGCATTTCAAATTTAGAATGGATAAATAAGAAGTGATTTCTACCACAGGAAAATCAGATATTGAAAAAAAGACCCTGATGAAACCATTAAACGATTTCTGATTTATAAGTTAGGTTATATAAGAAGTACTAATAAAGACTTAAATTATAATGTTCAAAAAATAATTGGTGTAAATTTGAAAGCTGTAAAAGCAATATTTAAAGAATTTAAAAGTGGAGATGGAAGAGCATGAAATGTTTAATATGATAAAGTTTTTTGAAATTGAACCTGGAGAGACAGAGTAAAATAAAAATGAATGTTATTTGTATTGATTAATCAAAATGTAAGTTATGGAAACAATTGTACATATTGGTCAGCATAAAACTGCAACAACATCTTTGCAAAATTTTTTACGGCAAAACAGAAATGAGCTGATAGAAAAAGGTGTTTTTGTAGCTAATAAAATTTTAAATTATACGCATCCTTCGCATTATGTATTAAATATTTATGCATTAGCTAAAAACCGTTATTCAGTAATGAAGCAAAAAGTGCTGAGCAATAAAGGAGATGTATATTTAGATGAATTAGATAAGACTTTGCCTAATGAGATAGAAAAAATATATGCAGAAGCGAACCTAAAAAACTGTAAAAAAATACTTTGGACAAATGAAGGATTGTACTTGCTCAATTCAAAAGCAGAATATGAAAAACTAATCGGTTTGTTTAAACCATATTCTTCAAAAATTACGGTGATTTGTTGTTTTAGAAATTTGGCATCTTACAAAACATCTTACATAAAAAAGTTAGAACGCAGAGCAATTGAACCTTCTTTAAACAAAGATTCGTTCAGTTATATTTCTGATGATTCGTGGTTGTTTAATTACACTAGAAAAAAGAATATTTTAGCAGAAGTGTTTGATGAATGTTTGTATTTTGATTATCAAAAAGAAGATAACATAAAACCTTTTATGCAATTACTTAATATTGAAATAGAAGGTTCAACTGATTTTAGGTTAAATATTACTGATTAGATAAAAATAAATTATACTATATGAAATATTTATGGTGGCTATAGCGGCGGTATCTGCATCTTATCAAAGTCTTTAAAATCAATTGATCGGGTTGATGAACCCAATAATTTTCCTTATCAGGAAACCAGTTTACCAATTTATGAAGGCCTGGGCGTTTTCAATTATTCTTTTATGCCATATTAAAATTCTGATCATTATGAATCAGAAGCTATAACCAAAGCTGTAGATAGATGCATTAATAACAAATGGTTATTTAAAGCACTAAGAGATGGCGACGTAATTATTGAAGAATAAGTGTTATTATTTCTACTAAGAATATTTATTTTCTTATATTTGTATAAGAAAAACATTAATGCTAATGAACTTTATAGAATTTTGGAATAAACTTGTATTTCAACCCAAGAAATTTTTTACCGAAGATTTTAATGATGAGTCCTCTCCTTTCTTATTCATTACAATTGCAATTTACGGCATGTCAAATATAATTGACAGAATTGAAAAGCAATTTTCAAAAGCAGATTTCAACGGTAATCTTCACGAATATGAATGGATGAATTCGTGGTTAGAATATTGGCTTGGAGTTGTAATATTTGGCGCACTTAGCGGGTATTTTTTTTATTATTTAGGTGGTTGGTTTTACAATGTTAGAATAAAGTGGAGCGATGGTACATCAGATATTAAAAAAGCTAAATTTCTTTTTCTTTACCCAGAATTTGTTCCTTCACTTATTCATTTTCTTACAGTTGTATTTTTTATGATGCAAAGTCCTGTTCCGTATGATCCAAATGCAGATCTTAAATTAATTGAATTGGTTGGCTTGGCGTTGTTAATAATAGCTGTCTTTTATTCGGTTTACATTAGTTATATTGGAGTTACATCAACAACAGATGTGTCAATAAATAAAGCTAGGCTTTGGTTTTTAACATTACCAATAATTTTTTATACACTTGTATATTCAAGTATGATAGTTTTTGTTTTTTATTCTTATTATTCTTAAGTGTGCTATATCAGCTTGGTGTACAAATCCTTATCTCTGGTGTCTGCTTTTTAAAACCTGCTCAATAGCTTCTAGGCTAAAACCTTTTGCTTTTAGTAATATTAAATAATGATACATCAAATCTGCAGCTTCATTTTTAAACAATTCTTTATTGTCGTCTTTGGCTTCAATAATTAACTCCACGGCTTCTTCGCCTACTTTTTGGGCAACTTTATTTATGCCTTTTTTAAATAGTTGATTGGTGTAAGATTGTTCTTCATTATTATCTATTCTTTTATTAATGGTAGCTTGCAAATCATACAAAAAACCTTTGGCGGTTTCTTCTTTAAAACATGAAGTATTACCCGTGTGGCAGGTTGGCCCGCTTGGTATTGCTTTAATTAAAATGCTATCGTTATCGCAATCAATTTGTATATCCTTTACCATCAAAAAATTACCCGATGTTTCTCCCTTTGTCCAAAGGCGGTTTTTACTTCTGCTAAAAAAAGTAACCTGCTGTGCTGCTTTGGTTTTGTTAAAAGCTTCTTCGTTCATATAGCCTAACATTAGCACTTGTAAGGTATTATTGTGTTGAATTATTGCAGGTACTAATCCATTTCCTTTATTAAAATCTATATTCATCTTACTGCTATTTGTTTTGTTTTTAAATAAGTTTTTAGTTCAGGAATTGAAATTTCGCCAAAGTGAAAAATACTTGCAGCTAATGCGCCCGTAGCTTCAGTTTGTTCAAATACATTTTTAAAATGATGTTTTTTACCTGCGCCACCCGAAGCAATAACTGGCAGATTAACTGCTTTAGAAACTTGTTGCGTAATATCAATTGCAAAACCATTTTTAGTGCCGTCATTGTTCATAGAGGTTAATAAAATTTCACCAGCACCCAAACTTTCAACTTGCTTTGCCCAAGCTACAGTTGTAAGTGAAGTGCCTGTTCTACCTCCATTTATAAACACTTTCCATTCGCCATTTTCAAACTTTGTATCAATGGCAACTACTGCGCATTGGCTACCAAATTCTTTAACAATTTCTTTTATTAAGTTAGGTTGCTTTACTGCCGATGAGTTAATGCTTACTTTGTCTGCACCCGCTTTTATTAAATTATAAACATCTTTTACTGTATTAATTCCGCCACCAACTGTAAATGGAATATTAATTGATTCCGCAATTTTTTCTACCAGGGCTATTAACGTTTTTCTTTTTTCAATAGTAGCCGTAATGTCTAAAAACACCAATTCATCTGCGCCTTGTTCTACATAACGCTTTGCCAGTTCAACTGGTTCGCCAGCATCACGAATACCAACAAAATTGATACCTTTTACCGTTCTGCCATCTTTAATATCCAGACAAGGAATTATTCTTTTTTTTAACACTGTTTGATTTTAGATTTATTTAATTTTAACTTTCAATCAAATTGCTCAACTCCTTCATCTCAATCTTCCCTTCATATATCGCCTTTCCAATTATAGCACCATAACAACCCAACTGTTTTAACTGCACCAAATCTTTAATAGAGGAAACACCGCCACTTGCAATAAGCTTAACATTTGTCTTGCTCATAATTTCTTTATACAACTCATTTGAAGTGCCTTGTAACATTCCATCTTTAGCAATATCGGTACAAATTACCTGGCTAATACCATCAAGTTCATATTGTTGAATAAAATCTATAACATCTACTTTTGTACTTTCTAACCATCCTGTTGTTGCAATTTTTCTGTTCTTACAATCTGCACCTAAAATAACTTTTTCGCTACCATATTGTTTTAACCAATTTTTAAATATCGCAGGATTTTTAACAGCTACACTTCCACCAGTAATTTGAGCTGCGCCACATTCAAACGCAATTTTTATATCTTTCTCTGTTTTTAAACCACCACCAAAATCTACTTTAAGATGGGTATGCGTGCTTATGCTTTCTAAAATTTTATGATTAACAATGTGTTTAGATTTCGCACCATCTAAGTCTACTAAGTGTAAATAACTTATTCCATTGGCTTCAAAAGCTTTTGCCACCTCAAGCGGGTTTTCATTATATATTTTTTTGGTATTGTAATCACCTTTGGTTAGGCGCACACACTTACCATCAATAATATCTATTGCGGGTATTATTTTCATAAGGCTAAAAAATTTTTCAATATTTGTTCCCCAACATCAGCCGATTTTTCCGGATGAAATTGAGTGGCATAAAAGTTATTTTTTTGTAATGCTGCGCTAAATGGCTTTATGTAATTACAGGTTGCAACACTTGCCGGGCACAATTCTGCATAATAGCTGTGCACATAATAAACATCATCAGTTGTTGAAATTTTATTAAACAATGTGCCTTTTAAATTTACAAAATTGTTCCAACCAATATGCGGTACTAATTGCGTTGGTGGAAATATTTTAACCTCAGCATCAAAAATTCCAATACATTTTGTTGCTCCTTCTTCGCTGCTTTTACACATTAACTGCAAACCCAAACAGATGCCCAAAAAAGGTTGCGTTATAGAAAGGATGTTTTTGTTTAAACCCTTTTCGTTTAAATATTGCATAGCAGAACTGGCTTCACCAACACCTGGAAAAATCACTTTATCAGCAGACTTAATTTTTTCAATATCATCTGTAATAATACTTTCACAATTTAAACGCTTTAAAGCATTTTGTACCGAACTAATATTGCCGGCATTATATTTTATTATGGCAACCATTTTATTTGTTATCGTTTTTACTTTTGCTAAAGCGTTCCCTTGGTGCTTGGTATAGTGTTACTGCCTGTTTTGCCAACCGCCATTTTTATAGCTTTAGCAAATGCTTTAAAAATCCCTTCAATTTTATGATGCTCATTTTCTCCTTCCGCTTTAATATTTAAATTACACTTAGCTGTATCACTAAACGATTTAAAAAAGTGCATAAACATTTCTGTAGGCATTTCGCCAACCTTTTCACGTTTAAAATCCGCATCCCACACAAGCCAAGGCCTTCCACCAAAATCAATAGCCACTTGTGCTAAGCAATCATCCATAGGTAATAAAAAGCCGTAGCGTTCAATCCCTTTTTTGTTGCTGAGTGCATTTAAAATAGTCTCTCCTAAAGTAAGGGCAACATCTTCAATGGTATGATGTTCATCAATTTCTAAATCGCCTTTAGCTTGTATTGTTAAATCTAAATTTCCATGTTTGGCAATTTGTTCTAACATATGATCGAAGAAAGCAATGCCCGTTTCAACATTAGCTTTACCGTTGCCATCTAAGTTTACAGTAATTTCAATTGCAGTTTCTTTAGTTTTTCTTATTACGGTAGCCCTTCTTTCTATACCTTTTAAAAACTGATAAATAGTTGCCCAGCTATTAGTGCACAAGGCGGCATCTTTATTTTCTTTACCAATAAAAATACCTTGTGCATTTAAGTTTTGTGCTAACTCCACATCGCTTGCTCTGTCGCCAATAACAAAAGAGTTGGCTAAATCATAATTGCCATAAATATATTTTGTTAGCAAACCAGTACCAGGTTTTCGGGTAGGTAAATTTTCTTCAGGAAAACTTTTGTCAATCAATATTTCTTTAAACTCAACACCTTCATTTTTGAAAGCTTCAATAATTTTGTTGTGTGCTGGCCAAAAAGTATCTTCAGGAAAACTTGCCGTACCCAAACCATCTTGATTGGTTATCATTACCAACTCAAAATCTAAGGCTGTTACAATTTTAGCAAGCCATTGAAATACACCAGGATAAAATTCCAACTTTTCTAAACTATCTACCTGATAATCTTCTGGTGGTTCAATTACTAAGGTGCCATCTCTGTCAATAAATAATACTTTTTTCATTATAAGTTTTTTAAGGCTGTTATTAATTGATTGTTTTCATTAGGTGTGCCAATGGTTATTCTTAAACAGTTTTTAATTTGAGTACTTCTGTTACGTGTTATTATTTTATGATGCAATAGTTTTTCATACAATTCATTTGCGTTATCCACTTCTATCAGCCAAAAATTTGCATCGGAAGAATATATTTTTTTCACCATGCTAATTTGTGCTAACTCCGTTTTCATCCTTTTCTTTTCTTCTAAAATTATATTTAAATTTTTGTTGTAAGATGCGTAATTACTGAGTGCATTAATTGCAGCTTGTTGGTTAATTGCACTTACATTATATGGCGGCTTTACTTTATTGTACAATGTAATAATTTTTGAATGTGCATAAGCAATACCAACTCTTGCACCTGCCAAAGCCCAGGCCTTACTAAACGTTTGGCTTACTATTAGGTTGTGGTATTTTTCAATTAAATTGATTAGTGATTCATTCTGCGCAAAATCAATGTAGGCTTCATCAACAATTACAATACCTTTAAAGTAGTTGAGTATAAATGTAATATCATCTGTTTTTATTAAGTTACCAGTTGGGTTGTTTGGCGAACAAATAAAAATCAACTTCAGGTTTTCATCTTTTAAATATGCCTTTAACGCTCCAGTTTCAATTTGAAAATTTTCATTCAATGGAGTTTGCATTAACGCAACATTATTAATAGCTGCCGAAACATTATACATGCCATAAGTAGGAGAAAAGGTTAGTGCTTTGTCAACGCCTGGTTCGCAAAAAATACGATAAGCCAAGTCTATTATCTCATCGCTACCATTGCCTATAAATATGTTGTTGGTATTAACTTCTTTTAGTTTAGATAGCTTTAGTTTCAACTCTTTTTGATAAGGATCTGGATAGCGATTTAAAGTGCCAAACGGATTTTCATTAGCATCTAAAAAAGTGCCTTCTTTACCTTTAAATTCATCACGTGCACTTGAGTAAGGTTGCAACTCCAAAATATTTTTACGTACTACTTTTTCTAAGTCAAACATTGTTTGCCTCCTTCAATCTTAAAGTAACAGCATTTTTATGCGCCATTAATTCTTCTGCCTCAGCCATTATTTCAATTGCTGTACCAATGTTTTTAATGCCTTCTTTTGTAAGCTTTTGAAACGTAATTTTTTTTACAAAACTATCTAAAGAAACGCCACTATAATTTTTGGCAAAACCATTGGTAGGCAAAGTATGGTTAGTACCACTTGCATAATCACCTGCCGATTCGCAACTGTAATTGCCAATAAACACCGAGCCTGCATTTGTAATTTTGCTTGCATAAGTCATAGCATTATCAGAAGCAATAATTAAATGTTCTGGAGCGTAGTAATTACTAAAATCAATACACTCATTTATATCTTTTAAAATTATGGCTCTGCTGTTTAATAGTGCTTTTATTGCAATTTCTTTTCTGGGTAAAACCTTTATTTGTTGATTTAGTTCTGCTAAACATTTCTCTATAATGGCCTCATTATTACTCAATAAAATTACTTGACTGTCTGCACCATGTTCTGCTTGTGATAGTAAGTCGGCGGCAACAAAAGATGGCTTGCAAGTTTCATCAGCTATTACCAAAACTTCGCTTGGCCCGGCTGGCATATCAATTGCTACACCAGCTTGTTGTACTAACTCCTTTGCTTTAGTTACATATTGATTGCCTGGACCAAAAATTTTATACACCGATGCAATACTTTCTGTGCCATAAGCCATTGCAGCAATTGCCTGAGCACCACCAATTTTATAAATTTTAGAAATACCCACCAAGTTAGCAGTATATAGAATAGCGGGATTTATCTGTTCATTTTTATTAGGAGGTGTACACAATAGAATTTCTTTACAACCAGCCAATTTTGCCGGAATACCCAGCATTAAAATAGTGGTGAATAACGGTGCACTTCCACCAGGAATATATAAACCAATTTTTTCAATAGCTACTGATTTGCGCCAACATTTTACACCTGGCATTGTTTCTACTATCTCTTCTTTCACTTGTTGCGTAGCGTGAAATTTTTCAATATTGTTGTATGCTATTTGTATGGCATTTTTTAATTGTTGAGGAACTTGTTTAACTGCTAATTCAATTTCTTTTTTAGAAACCAATATACTTTTCAAGTCAACATTATCAAACTGTTTGCTATATTTTAGTAAAGCTTTGTCACCATTAAGTTTAACGTTTTCAATAATTAAATTTACTGTTTCGTTTAAGCTTTTACTATTTATTGTGGCACGTTTACAAAGTGTAGCCCACTCCAATTTTGTTGGTTGATTATAGGTTTTCATTAAATCACCATTTTATCAATTGCTATAATTAAAATATCTTCTGCGCCAGCTGCCTTTAGCTCATCAATTACTTCCCAAAATTGTTTTTCATTAATTACAGAATGTAAAGAACTCCAGCCTTTTTGTGCTAATGGCAATATGGTTGGGCTTTTTAAAACTGGCAAAATATTACTTACGGCAGCTATCTTTTTGTTTGGTACATTTAGTAAAATATATTTACTGTTTTTAGCGCGCAACACGGCTTTAATTCTAAACAATAACTTATTTAAAATAGCTTCTTTTGTTGTGCTTAGTTGTAATGATTTTACCAACACCGCTTCCGATTTTAAAATAACTTGTGTTTCTCTTAAACCGTTTTTAAATAGCGTGCTGCCCGAGCTTACAATGTCGCATATTCCATCAGCCAAGCCAATGTTTGGTGCAATTTCTACCGAACCAGATATTGTGTGAATGTCGGCTTTAACATTGTTTTTTGTTAAGAAATTTTGCAAAGTAACCGGATAAGAAGTGGCAATTTTTTTACCATTGAAGTAATCAATAGAATCATCTTCTACTTCTTTCGGAACTGCTAATGAAACCCTGCATTTAGAAAAACCTAATCGCTCAACTATTTCAACTTTCTTTTGTTTTTCTATTAAAAGATTTTCGCCTACTATGGAAATATCAACCGTTCCATCTTCTAAATATTGAGGAATATCAGAATTGCGTAAATATAAAATTTCTAATGGAAAATTATCTACAATAACCTTTAACTGGTCTTTACCATTGTTAATGCCTATACCACAATTTTTTAATAGCTTTAACGAATCTTCGTTTAACCTTCCGCTTTTTTGTATTGCAATTTTAAGTTTGCTCATAATATTTTGTTATGCCAAAGTAATTCAGTTAGCGGAAATAAAAAAACCGCCTGAATTATTCAGACGGTTTTTTGATATATTTTTATCCATTACATATCATTTCCATATCGCCTGAAAGCAATTATAAAAATGATGATGATGTAATGTATTAATGTTCATTTAAAATTCAAAAGTATTATTTTAAGTTGATAGGTGCACTAATTTTATAAAATATCTTTTGAATTTAAAATTTTGTTTTTCGTTAAGTACTTAGATACCATGCTAAAAGTATCTATAACAAATGCTTTTAATTTTAGCCCAATATGCTAAAACAGAATCTGAGTATTTCTATAACTTTTTGGCTGGTATGCCTTTTAATTTCCCCTCTTTGTACAACTTAAGTTCTTTAAAAGACTGCGCCAAGCTTTCAATAATTTTTTCTTTTGAGTCGTCAAAATCTTTCTGCACTTTAACAAAATCAAGACTTTTTACAAGCGCTATAAAAAAGTTGTATTTGCTGTCTTCAACATCTAAAATAACTTGTATTATAAAATTTTTATTTAGAGTATTTGTAAATATAACATTAAAAATAAAACTTTTTTAAGAGGCTTCTCATTTTTTCTATTATTTCGTATTAGAAAATCCTTGCTTACTTATTGCCTTTGGAGATAATTGAAATTGATTTACAACCATTTTACTACTAATCTTTTACAATAAAGGACTAACTTGTAAATAGAATTTTAATTTAACAAAGTAACTATTCATCCGTATTTAATATAGTTTCTTAAAAATCAGCCTGTTTATCCACAATTGTTATTAAACAATTAATAACTACTTGTTTTTATTTTACTGTTAGCCTTTTGAAATAACGATCTTTGAAGTGAAGATTAAAAGGTATTGACAGATAAACAAATCATTTCATCATTATTAAGAGAATTAGAGGTTTTCAAGGAAGAAACCTCAAAAGTAATAAGGGATTTAACATTGGAGGTTAAGGTGCTAAAAGAGATCCCTCACCAAGCCAATCACATAAAAAATGATTTAAATAATTAGCAAAAAAATTAGAAGCGAAAAGGTTTTCCCTCGTAGAAATTTTGGTCCCGCCATCCGTTCAAATACCATTTTGCCAACGCTTCAAAGGCCAAACATAAAATGGTATAACCACTTCTGTCCTTTAGGTTTGCAAAACAAAAGTTGGGGAATAAATAAATGTGTAATCATTCCTTTCATTTTTGTAATTTTTATAGCAAGTTATGTCCTTTAATCATAAAATATTTAAATGAAGTTAAAACCGGGGATGGCGCGTTATACTGCTGTCAAGGTTAAAGACCTACCACCCGTTTAA